>ERZ1740062.362-NODE-362-length-27156-cov-5.095052_pt1 | contig 27156 bp, 21 predicted proteins | sample MGYA00581741_ERZ1740062 | MGnify/ENA primary metagenome ERZ1740062 (study PRJEB43018, sample SAMN04849747) | marine metagenome | isolation source: floating plastic debris | place: Pacific Ocean | collected 2008-09-01 | study: EMG produced TPA metagenomics assembly...
GCAGTCATGGTGCTCTTTGTGGAGACCAATTTTTTTGAACGGCTGGCCCCAATTTTGTACGTAGGCTCCTTGGTGCTTTTGCTTGGCCTCTTCGTATTCGGGAAAACTATTGCCGGAGCCACTTCTTGGTACGACCTGGGTTTTTTCAATTTGCAGCCCTCTGAACTCGCCAAAGTGACCACAGCTTTGGCATTGGCAAAATACCTTAGCGATATTCAAACCGATATCAAAAACCGAAAACACCAGCTCTATGCAGTGGTTATTATTCTTTTGCCTGCGTTGCTTATTCTGCCGCAACCCGACCCTGGTAGTTCATTGATTTATTTTTCGCTGTTCTTTGTGCTTTTTCGAGAAGGCTTTCCGCTATTTTATTTGGGCATTTTACTTTTCATGGTGGTCTTGTTTGCAACGACCCTGATGTTCGGAACGGTTTGGATTGCCATAGCACTCGCTATTTTGACGGTTTTGATTTTTGGGTTCAAAAAAAAGGATATCAATATTCCTATATTACCCTATGCTATCGCCATGGTGGTATCCATATTGTTTTCCCTCTCCGTAAATTTCGTTTTTGAAAATGTTTTCGAACAACGCCACCGTGACCGTTTTGTATTATGGCTTAGTCTTGAAAAAGATGAGCAAAAGCTGGAAGAGATTAAAAAAACCATTGGATACAATACCTATCAATCTGAAAAAGCCATTGAGTCCGGGGGTTTTTTCGGAAAGGGTTTTTTGGAAGGCACGCGTACCAAAGGGGATTTTGTTCCGGCACAGCACACGGATTATATCTTTAGCTCCGTTGGCGAAGAATGGGGATTTGTAGGCACTACTACCATTATCCTATTATTTTCCTTGTTTTTCTTGCGATTGATTTTTGTAGCGGAGCGACAGAAAAATGATTTCAGCAGAATGTATGGCTACGGGGTAATTTCTATTTTATTGATACACTACTTCATCAACATAGGAATGGTAATCGGACTATTGCCCACCATTGGAATACCCCTTCCGTTTTTTAGCTATGGTGGTTCGGGCCTTCTGTTTTTTACCCTATTGCTTTTTATTTTCTTGAAACTTGACTCCAACCGTTTGCGCGACGGACTTTAAAACCGCCATCGGCTGAGTGCTGTTCCTTTTTCAAATTGGTTTTGCCAAGCTTTGCTTTTGTTTTCAAAAAAATTCAACCTGGTTAGCGCCTCTATTTCTCCAACAGGAACCACAAAATCTTGAAGAGGTCGATTGCTTTCTTGATTGCGGATGAGAAAAGCGATGACCGCTTCACCCTCAGGGCCATCCCGATAAATGATTTTATAGAATTGGTATGGAACATCTACATCTTCTTCACCAATTTCTTCGAGTCCTTTTTCAAGAATACCTCCCGTAATTACCACCAAATCACCATATTTTTTGCACCAATAGCGGGTTTTCTGCTCCAATCGATTCCAAATGCCAGCATTAAACTCTCGGTCTTGTGGACTGATATTGCTAGTATAAAAGGTTTCGTTGTAGGCTTGTTCCAAAAAGCGTCGGTCACCCGCTGGGCAAAGGTGTCCTCGGTCATATCCCGACCCTTTATAGTTTCTCCAATCCGCGGATTTCGATGATACCTTTGGGTCCTCAATAAAATAGGGACGCCTACGATCATCCTGCGTCAACTGTTCTGGTTTCAGCACATAAGCAACCCATTCGGCTTGTTCATAGGCATCGCGATACGATAACATAAAGTATTGATGCTTCACAATTTCACCTTTGGAGGAAGGCCACAATTCCTTTTCAGGAAGTATTTGGTTCTTCTGGTCACTAGGCCCATAGATTTCGGGCGTATAGAAGTTCTCAAATACCCAAAATCCGATTACGCAAATGATAAAAAGAATGGTCGTCCACGTTCGCCGCTTCATGTGTGCAAGGAAGTGAAAAGGCGTCGAACAAAAAAACGATTGGACTTAAACCGACGTCTCTATTGAGCATCAATAAATTTCATGGCTTCGATGATATTTTTATCCTTAAGCAAATCTTCAAAATTGGTTTCTTTTACCACTTCAACATCTGGAATTATGGTTTTTGTAAATTTTGCTGACCAATCGGCACCCTAACTTTCGGTAATGGCTGCTTTTATGCCATAAGGCATGTCGTACAGGTCGTTGGCTGTGGTACTCCCATGACTTTCTTCTCCAATGACTACGGTGTTTTTTCGACCTCTAAATCCTAAAATGACAAACTCCCCTGCGCTGTTGGTCAAAATTCCGGATATCAAAGCAACCGGCACAACAGGTCTTGGCTTCACATTTGGCTTTACAGCAATGGTTTCTTTATGGTTTTTATACATAATACCTTCATTCAGGCTCGTTAAGGTTTTGACGTTCTTATCGACATCAAGGACAAGGTGTGTGGTGCTGTTTCCTAGCAGATGGTATAGTCCTGTCAACATCACGTTCGAATTTCCCCCGATATTCAAACGCAGGTCAATAATCCAACCTTTAATGTGATTTGATTTGTCAATTTCAACGATAGCGTCGTATATCTTCTGCGCTGCCTCGTCCAGCTCTTCCCGTGTAGCATCTTTTAATAACATACCTGGAATAAGAACATAACCATAGTGTTCCTCAATCACTTTGGCCTCAAAAGGTTTGTTATTGTTGTATGCGTCTGCTAAACTTTGATTGAACTGCTCTGCGGTGATGGGTTTTCCCAGAGTGCTGGCATACCAGTTCTTTTCAGAAAAAAGCAATAAATGGTCCCCTTGGATGGTATCAAAAAGTTTGACAGAATATTCCAACGATTCTTCCAACGTAGCGCTTTTAGCAGCTTCCTTCATTATGTAGGATTCTATTCCTTCCCAGTCTACCTTTTTTGTGTGTAGATAATTCCCTTTTAGCTCTTCGAATAACTGCGCGTAAAAGGTCTTTATGCTATCTTTTACAGAAAGTTGTTGCACTTGACCAAAAGCGGTGGTCGTGATAAAAAAAAGACCTGCAGCTAAGCTCGAAAACAGTAGTTTCATGATTTCATTTTTTGTGATTCAAGAGTAAAGCTATGCCTGACCCTACTGCTATTCAAGGAAAAAGAAGTGAAGAACATCCAGAAAAAAAATTCTGGACGAATTAGCTTTGTTGTGAAGTTTTGTATTGGGTAGGCGTTACCCCCATTACTTTTTTGAATACTGCATTGAATGAGGATTTTGAGCTAAAGCCTGCTTTTTCTGCAATGGCCAAAAGGGTATACCTTTCTTGCTCACCTCTATGCAAAAGGGTCTTTACTTTTTCAATGCGTAGCTGATTGATATAGGCTGAAAAAGACAACCCAAAAGATTCATGAATATAGAGTGATACCGCTTTATCCGTAGTGTTCAGCATCTCAGCCAAATCAGATATTCTCAGATTCTTGTGAGTAAATATCTCCTTGTCATTTACAAGCGCTTCAAATTGGGCAGCCAAAGTCTGGTCTAAGTGGCCTTCGGCAACCTCAGTCTCTTTTAATGAAAACGTATTGAACAAAAACTTGGATTTTGTGAGGGACTCATAACCTACCCAGTAAATGTATATGGAATTTATAATCAAGAGAATTGCATATACTATTCCGTTTTTGGTATCTCCCACGATGTGGACCATAACCGCAAGCACCAAGTTGATGAAAATAATCAGCTTAAACGCATTGGAAAATCGCAGAAGCCATTCCCAGTTTTTACGCCGCACGTTAAACCCTTTTATTCTGGTTTTGTTCTTCTTCAAAAACTGGATGGCCAGTAGCGTTAAGATGAGATTAAAAAGGAGATACACGTATTCGTTGTAAATAAAAAATCCACTCTGATAGACTCTCCAAAAAATATCTTTATCTGCTCCAGAGTGTAACGTGACATACCAGTAGGTTCGCAATACCCCATAGAACACCGCAGGGGCAAATAATAGATATTCGATGTTGAATTTTGAACTTCGTTCTTGAGCTACTTGGTTTTTGATGTAGCCATAAAAACCGACCCCTATGAGATATTTATACGGAAAAGGGAAAGCTCCTAGCGGGACAAAACCAATTTCATAAATATCCAATAACATAAAAGCATACAACAGATTGAAAAAGGAGAGTGAAAACAGAAACAGCAAATAAAATAGGAATGCTTTTGTATTGTCCTTCTTTTTAAAACAAGCCAGTATACAAAGTGCGAAGCCTTGTATCGCTCCAAAAAAGACCAGTATCGCAATTACGGTTCGCATGCTATGTATATATACGATTCGTTTTACGATACGTTACAGATGACTGAAAAAAGTGCTGAGTATTTGATTGACCTTTTAGGTTTAAGGTAGTAAATAAAGGATGTGCTAAAAGGACATCACTTATCCGTTGATATTATGACTATTTCTAAGTTTTATAATTGAAAACCTCCATCAACGATTAAAGATTATTGATTTCAGGAATTTCTGGTGGCAACTAATTGTGCAGCGCGCTTTAGCAAGTTTAATCGTTTTTTACTTTCTCTTTAATAAGCAGAAAACTCAGAGTTACGAATATGGATATACCGACAGTTAAAAATCCGTATTGAAATAACCCTGCTACAAGAAGTACAACAAACCCATCTTGAGGAATTCTGCTCGTTTTTTCAAAAAGCATATTTATTACGTTATAATTGTCCATTAAGTAATAGCAGGAAATACAGATTAAACTAATTAGGTAAAACCCTATGATTTTAAATTTTCCTTTAGTTCGATTTAATGTCATCCTTTGTTTTAAATTTTCCGTCTGGACCTGCTGAAACGATTAAAAATTTAGTTCCATTTTCATATACAGAATATTGATAAGGTCTATGCCAAGAATCCTTTTTCCATTCTTGTCGCAAAGGATTATTTCCAATCAATTCATTCAAGTCCGCTGGATAAATTCCGAACTTCTCTCTCCATTTTTCAACCCTTTCAGCAATCTCTACGATTTCTTTTTTTGTTGTTTTAGGAAAAATTGATGTTTGCTGGTAACTAAAAAGTACGAACGAACATATTATTCCAATTATCAAAACAGAAATAATCATTATCACACTAGGCTGCAAAAAATATTTTTGGAAAGGTCTTTTCTTTCCATCGACTTTTTCCATTTTCGAGATTTTTCTATGATGCCTAAAATCTTCTCGAATAAGTCCAAATTCAGCTAAAATGGATAATATAAATTCAATCACCTTGTCCGCTTGGCAAATTTGTAATAAGGTTTATGTTTCGCTTTACAATAAATATATTCAACGATGAGTAAATTCCAATAAACCTGTGAATCCAATTTGAGTGGATTCCAGATATAGATTGACTTGTTATAATAAGGGCAGAAAAAGAAGTAAATACAAACAAAAAAACCGCCTAGTTGGCGGTTTTTTTGTTTGTATTTTCAAAGGCTTATCCTTTTACGCTAGCTAATCTGCGCTCAGCACCCTTAATATTGTTCGTTTTCAAGTCTTTCAACACATTAATAGCCTCTTCAACATAAATATCCTTTGCCAAATTTTTATGCCAACGGTTTCTCTTCTCTCTAAGCACAGAGTCTTGTGTGAACAGTTCAGTCTCATATTGCAAAGACTCAAAGGTCAACTTAGAATCGTAATCGCGTAAGCTCTTGAAGTGGTCTGACTTCTTTTTGGATTTTTGCTCTTTGCGCTTGAAAGCATCGTAATTCAAGGAAACTACCGTTTCATCTTGTTGTTCTTTCAACCATTGGGCATTTTCCTCAATCAATTTGATATAAGGATTCTCGGCCATACGCTTTTTACTGCTAGCAATAGTCGTTTCGAAATCAATATAACCATCCCAAACATTATAATCTGCAGCTGAAATTTTATCCCAACCTAACGGATTTTCTTGGTCTCTTTCTCCTAAATCAATGTAGCTATACTTGTCCGGAACAACGATATCACTTTTTACCCCTTCCAATTGGGTAGAACCTCCATTGATTCGGTAGAACTTTTGAGTGGTAAGCTTAATCGCGCCCAAATCACCATGCTCATTACTTCGCACGATGTTGTCCAAAGGAATTACATTCTGAACGGTTCCCTTACCAAAGGTTTGCTTGCTCCCAATCACCACCGCACGCTTGTAATCCTGCATTGCAGCAGCCAAAATTTCAGAAGCAGAAGCAGAAAGTTCATTTACTAGGATTACCAAAGGTCCATCCCATTGAATGCGCTCATCTTTATCTTCATGTACTTCTTTGCGTTGCCCTGAGGAACGTACTTGCACGATAGGTCCATCCTTAATAAACAACCCGGCCATATCAACCACGGTTTTTAAAGAACCGCCGCCGTTGTCACGTAAGTCTAAAATGATACCTTCAACACCTTCTTGTTTCAATCTTTCAACCTCTTTGGCAACATCGGTTGCTGCATTTCTTTCAGTATAATCTTCGAAATCCACATAGAACTTCGGAAGGTTTATTAACCCATATTTTTTGTTTTCCTCTTTAACCGTAGCAGATTTGGCATAACTCTCCTCCAACATAACTACGTCTCTTTGAATAGAAACTTCTTCCAAAGAACCATCCACACGACGCACAGTCAGATTTACGGTAGTTCCTTTTGGCCCTTTTATCAACTTAATGGCGTCATCCAAACGCATCCCAACAATATTAATGGCCTCCTCACCTTCTTGTCCTACTTTGAGAATTTCATCTCCCACCTCAAGACTTTTAGCACGCCAAACAGGTCCTCCAGAAATGATTTCTACCACTTTAGCACCTTCGGGCTTCTTTTGTAAACGGGCACCAATTCCTTCAAATTTTCCTGACATTCCAATATCAAACTTTTCTTTGTCATCAGGAGGGAAATAATAGGTATGGGGGTCATATTCATCAACATAGGTGTTGATGTATTGCACAATACAATCTTTGCGCTCTAAATCATTGATAAAATCAAAAAATTCGTCAAGCGTACTTTCTGTGCTTTCGCGAGACTCCAATTCTACCTTGGCCACATCCACACTTTTCGGAATCGAACGATAAGAGATAGCTTTATCCTTGGAAGCCTCATCGGCACCGTCAGAAATCCGATTCTGCACTTTAGTATTGAAAACACCCAATGTGTTGTATTTCAATTGCTTTCTCCAACGCTCTTTCAATTGCTTTTTGCTGGCTGCGTATTCCTGGTCTTTGTAGTCTACATCGATGGTTTCATCCTGCGTGTAGTCAAAAGGTTTGTCGAGAACTTCTTTGTAGATGTCTTCAGCCTCGCCCATACGCTTCATCAACCTTTGGTAGACAATGTTGAAAACCGTGATGTCGGTGTTTTTGATTTCGTCATCGATTTGAAAACGATACTTTTCAAAATCGCGAATGTCGCTTGCTAAAAAATATCTTTTGGTAGGGTCCAAAATGTCGATAAAATCATCGAAAACATTTGAGCTAAACCTATCGTTCAAATTTTTGGGTTCGTAGTGGCCTTTTTCCAAAACGTACGTAATCAAATCCAACAGGAGTTTGTCTTTGTCGTCGTTTTCAAAAGATTTGTTTGTAAAACTACAGGAGGCTACTGCAACTAAAATCACCAACAGTGCAAGGGTGAAGTTCTTCTTCATAATTGAGGTATTTATTGGGTGCAAAAAGTTCAATTTGGCTACTGAACCCTTACCACATCCTTCATCATTCAATACTTATAGATTTCTAAGATACTGAAAAAACTATGCCAGACTGTGGCCCGCCGCTTAATTTTTTGTTAAACGGTGGAGGGCTCCATATCCTAATGAAAACGTATTTTTGGAGGGATAATTATCCAAAATGGAAAAACCACTCATTTTAGTTACAAATGACGATGGAATAACGGCTCCCGGGTTACGTGCACTCATCAAAACCATGAAAACCATAGGCGATGTCATAGTGGTAGCCCCAGATAGTCCACAATCGGGAATGGGACATGCCATAACCATTGACAATACGCTGTATTCTAAAAAAGTGGTAATCGACCAAAATGAAGGCGCTCCCGAGGAATACAGCTGCAGTGGAACCCCGGCAGACTGCGTAAAACTAGCCCTTCAAGAGATTTTGGACCGACGCCCTGATATTTGCGTCAGCGGTATTAACCACGGTTCCAATGCCTCCATCAACGTGATTTATTCAGGTACGATGAGCGCAGCCATCGAAGCAGGAATCGAAGGTGTTCCTGCCATCGGATTTTCCCTTTGCGATTACACTTGGGAAGCTAATTTTGAACCTGCTCTGGAATCCATCAAAAAGATTGTAGAACAAGCTTTGGAACACGGTATGCCCAATGGCACAGTGCTCAACGTGAATATTCCCAAATCGGATGAAGCTCCAAAAGGGATACGAGTTTGCCGGCAGGCGCGTGCCAATTGGAAGGAAAAGTTCGACAAGCGTCAAAGTCCGATGGGGAAAAATTACTACTGGCTTACTGGTGAATTCGAGTTATTGGACAAGGGAAAGGATACTGACGAATGGGCCTTGGCAAAAGGATACATTTCAGTGGTTCCGACCCAATTCGACCTTACCGCACATCATATTATTCCACAAATCAACAATTGGGATTTAAATGGCTCGTAACAAAGAGATAGCAATTGGCTTTATTGTAGGTATCATCGCCAATACCATTGGAACTTTACTGTACATCTTATTTTTTTCTGATTTAGGGATTTCAGAAACTTTGGAAGCCGCAATAAGTCAAGGGTATCTAGGCAGCTTATTGGCCTTAGGTGCCATATTGAACTTGGTCGCTTTTTTTGGGTTTTTACGTATCAAACGAGACTTGAGAGCGCGAGGCGTGATGATTGCCACGCTCTTGTGCGCACTGGTCATTTTGTGCTATAAATTATTGGGCTAAAAGAGGATGAAGTACTACATCATTGCGGGAGAAGCGTCAGGAGACCTTCATGGTTCCAACCTCATCAAGGCGATTCTTCGCCAACAACCTGAGGCTGAGATACGTTGCTGGGGTGGGGATTTGATGCAACAAGCCGGAGGTACCTTGGCCAAACACTATAAAGAAATGGCCTTTATGGGCTTTCTAGAAGTAGTAAAAAACGTTTCGAAAATCTTCAGTAACATTCGTTTTTGCAAACAAGACATTGCCCAGTTCAAACCGGATAAACTGGTTTTTATTGATTTTTCTGGATTCAATCTAAGAATCGCCAAATGGGCGAAGGCCCAGAAATATTCAACCCATTATTACATTTCACCGCAGATTTGGGCTTCCCGAGAAGGCAGAATCAAAAAAATAAAGCGGGACATTGATTTCATGTATGTGATTCTACCTTTCGAGCAAGATTTTTACGAAAAGAAGCATCATTATCTCGTGAGTTTTGTGGGGCATCCGCTCTTTGATGCCATCGCCCATACCACCCTTCCAGATAATACAACATTTCGGTCTGAAAATGGATTAGACCCTGAAAAGCCCATTATCGCTTTACTGCCCGGCAGCCGAAAACAAGAGGTAGAAAAAATGCTTTCAACCATGTTGTCAGTCAAGAATTCGTTCTCGGATTATCAATTTGTGATTGCTGGTGCGCCTAGTTTGCCTAAATCATTTTACAAACCCTTTCTCCAAAATGATGCAGTGGCCATGGTTTCCCAACAAACTTACCCACTTTTAAAGCATTCCCATGCCGCCTTAGTGACCAGCGGTACCGCCACTTTGGAAACCGCACTCTTTCAGGTACCTCAAGTGGTTTGCTACAAAGGCAACTGGATTTCGTATCAAATTGCAAAGCGATTGATAACCCTTAATTTCATTTCCTTAGTCAACTTGATTATGAATAAGGAAGTAGTAAAGGAATTGATTCAAAACGATTTAACCTCTGAAAACCTGAAATTGGAGTTAGCCAAAATCCTGAGTGGCGAACCTCGAGAAAAGGTATTGGCTTCATACGAAGAACTCCGTCAAAAACTCGGTGGACCAGGTGCGAGTGAAAAAACCGCTACGTTACTCATCAAAAATGTTTAGTTTTAGCTTCCAAGTAATCAATTGTATTCTTGGATGTTTCATAAATATTGGTTTCTTGTCGCGTTACTGCTCCTTATTGGGTGTGGAACTAGCAAGAAAAGAACCTACAGCAAGACCCGAACCGTTTCGGTAGAGGGGTCATCCGAGGAGACTAACCCCACTCCCAAATTTTCCAAAAAAAAGGAAAAAGAACCTGACCAAAAGATTTTGGATGTTATCGCCACAGCTATGGATTTCAGCGGCACTCGGTATCGTTTTGGAGGCACCACCAAAAAGGGCATGGACTGCTCTGGCTTGGTTTACGTAAGCCTCAAAGAAAATGATATTCTCTTTCCGCGCACCTCCTACAATATGGCAGAAGAAGGCAAACGCATTCGGGTAACCGAAGTTCGAAAAGGTGATTTATTATTTTTTAAGACCAGTAAAAGCGGTAAACGCATCAACCATGTTGGATTGGTAGTCGACGTAAAAGGAGACAATATCAAGTTCATACACTCCACAACCTCACGTGGTGTGATAGTCTCTTCCTTAAGGGAAGGGTTCTGGAACTACTCCTTTGTCAAGGCTACTCGAATCCTGTAAATGCGTGACATAAATTTCGTTTCGGTCAAATTGACCCTTTTTTTGATGCTTGGTATCGTATTGGGGTTTCATGCTGCTATTTCACTTTGGCTTTGTCTTTTACAGATTGCCGTAGGACTCTTTTGGCTTGTTATTTCAGTTCGGAGAGGGCTTGGAAAAAAGTTAAGCTTTGCTTTAGCCTTGGGGGTACTTATGATAGGGATGGGAGCTTTCTTGGCACAATCCCGTTTGGGAAGCTTTCATCCTGAACACTACTCCGAAAAAAATTATTCAGAACCTTCCCTTTGGAAAGTTACGGTACACAACAAATTAAAGACCACAGCTTATGCAGAGCGATTTGTGCTTGAAATACATCAATTGAACCAAGCTAAAGCTACCGGAACCATACTTTGGAATGCGCCACTAGACTCTTTTTCAAAGGCATTGAAAATTGATGACACTTTGGTTTTAGCCGCTAAAGCGGAAGTGATTCCTCGACCAAGAAACCCGGGACAGTTTAGCTATCAAAAGTACCTGCGCCAATTAGGGATTTTACATCAATTCAATCGAGATTCGAAAGTACTTCACCATGAAAAAACTAAAAAGCGTTCCCTTTTTGGTATAGCGCAACAGCTGCGCGACCATTTGTCAAATAGATTGAAAGAGGCAGGATTCTCCCAAGAAGTCTTTGGGGTAGTCCAAGCACTTCTTTTAGGGCAACGTAATGATATTCCAAAGGCACTTTATAAAGATTACCAAAATGCGGGGGCGGTACACATTTTAGCTATATCCGGTTTGCATGTCGGAGTATTGGTGCTCATTTTTCAAGCTATTCTATTACCCCTAACACGACTTCCCAAAGGAAAAGTCGTTCGTTTACTGGTACTTATTCTATTGCTCTGGGGGTTTGCTTTCATCACGGGGTTATCCGCTTCAGTAGTCCGTTCCGTAACCATGTTTTCATTTTTATCCTATGCTTGGTGTTTGGATAGACCCACGAGTGGTTTTAACCTTGCAGCACTTTCCATGCTGACGTTACTCTTGGTCAAACCTTTGTTTTTATTTCAAGTTGGATTCCAAATGAGTTATGCGGCAGTGTTCGCCATTTTATGGTTGTATCCAAAACTGCAGGCGTTTTGGTCTCCTGAACCCTGGCTGCTGAAAAAGATATGGAGTCTTTTGACAGTGAGTGTTTCGGCTCAGCTTGGTGTATTGCCCATAAGCTTGTTTTACTTTCACCAATTTCCAACCCTGTTCTTTATCTCGAATCTAGTGATTGTTCCTTTCTTGGGAATACTACTTGGCGGTGGACTCATTGTGCTTGGACTTGCCTCGATGCGATGGCTACCTTTTGAGGTAGTTTGGATTTACGAGCACATGATTTTTGCGATGAATCGAGTCATTCAATGGGTAGCCCATTTCGAAGGATTTGTACTTCGGGAAATACCGTTTGACCTTACCGAAGTATTTCTAAGCTACATTGGAATAGTATGTTTGGTTACCTTTTTGGAAAAACGAACGTTTCGAGGGTTAAAGTATCTAGCTCTTAGTATCGCTCTTTTTCAAGGATACAGCCTGTTTTCAAATTATAAGATTTCGAAAAACCAAAAGCTAATCATCCCGCATAGCTATAAATCTTCAGCATTGTGGTTTCAAAAAGGGAGACGGTTAGAAGTTTTCTCAAAAGATAGTCTTGTCGCGAGGAATGCATTATCCAATTTTAAAATTGAGCATTCTATCTCTGAAGTGAACTTTTTGACGAATCAAAATATCTTTCAATATAAAGGTCAAATCCTTTACAAAGTAGACCGGTTTGCAATCCCTCCGCCTAGGCCTATTCACATTCTATGGTTGACCGAGTCGCCTAAGCTACATTTGGAACGATGGCTGGAACAGCATCAACCCAAATTGGTTATTGCAGATGGCAGCAATTACCCCAGTTATATCTCAAGATGGAAAAAGACCTGCGAAGCAAAAGGAATTCCTTTTCACGATACTTCAAAGGATGGGGCTTATCAATTGAACTCCACTACTAGTGAACGTTCCCCATAAGTCGTTTGATTAAGGGAGAAGCAATTAAAACCAAAAGCCCTGCGCCTACAGAATACTGTGCAATCAATTCAAAGCCTCCGGTATAGACCCCCAAGGTATCAAAACCACCTACATTCGCGTCAGTACTTTCGATAGCCAATTGCTTCCCGATAAAACCAACTACCTGAAATGCAAAAGCGGAAGATAGAAACCATACGCCCATCATGAAGGCCACTATCCTTTTCGGTGAAAGGTCTGTGATTTTTGATAGCCCCACTGGAGACATAAAAAGTTCTCCTACAGAAAGCAAAAAGTACATTATCAATAGATATGCGAAAGGAACCAAACCACTATCGTTGGCTGAATTTCCGCTAATCGCCAAAATGTAAAAACTTATCCCAGCAAAAAGAAGTCCCAAGCCAAATTTATACGGCGTTCTTGGGTTTAGGTTCTTTTTGGCCAAAGTAGTCCACAACAAAGAGATGGGTATCGCCAAAATTATAATGAACATGGAATTCAATGAGTTGGTTTGCGCAGCACTCATTAAAGAAAGTTCCACATTTCGGGCCGCAAACAAAGTAATCACACTACCCGATAATTCATGGAAACCCCAGAAAATGGTCATGAACACTGTAATCAAAACCGCTACAAATAACTTTTTCCGCTCATCGGAATTGGCTTGATACATGATGTAGGCCAAGTAGGCCAAAATTGCGACTCCAATCAGTTTGAAAATTACGTTTACAAGATTTTGTCCGTCCAAAAAAGTACCTTCTGCACCCAAAGATTTATAGGATGACAACAAAAAGGCAATCAAGGGTGCTGAGGCAAAGGCAAGAATTGGAATTAGAGTTCCCTGTGGAATCCCAAGGACTTTTTTGGAAATAACGGTCTCACTAGGCGGTAATCCTCTATCTCCAAAAACTCCTTTTTTAATTCCTCTCCAGAAAAAGAACAGTCCGGTCAACATTCCTATGCCAGCCAAGCCAAAACCATAATGCCATCCATACTCAGCGGCCAACCAACCGCAAAGTAAGGGAGCAACCCAACCCCCTATATTGATACCCATGTAAAATATGGTTAATCCCGTATCCTTTCGTGTATCACCGTCCTCATAAAGGGTTCCTACAAAGGTTGAAATATTCGGTTTGAAAAAACCATTTCCCGCGATAATGAAGGATAGCGCCAAGAAAAAAGCTATGTTATTCTCTATGGCCAAAACAAAGTGTCCAATGGACATTAAGATTCCGCCTAAAAAAATGGAGCGCCGCATACCCAAAATCGTATCTGAAATTCGACCTCCAACTACGGTAGAGGCATATACCAAAGAACCATAAGAAGCATACACTGCTGCGGTAGCAAAGTCACGTTCGGCAAGTGCTTCAAAGATGACATTGACCATGTAGAGCGTAAGCAACGCCCGCATGCCATAAAAACTAAAACGTTCCCATAGTTCTGCGAAAAAGAGATAGAATAGGCCTTGCGGGTGACCAAGAATCTCTTTTTGGTCGGCTGGTTTTAAGGTGTCAGACATAATTTATGGGTTAGGTTATAGATTATTCTTTACAAATTCGGTCATTTTGGTATATAAGTGTAACCGTGTGTTACCTCCATAAATACCATGGTTGCGGTCGGGATAAATGGCCCAATCAAACGGTTTGTTCGCTTGCACCAAGGCTTCAATCATACGCATGGTGTTTTGCACATGCACGTTGTCGTCTCCCGAACCATGTACCACCAAATATTTTCCCTTAAGCAACTCCGGGTAATTCAAAGGGGAGTTCTCATCGTACCCTGAAGCATTCTCTTGCGGTGTTTGCATATAGCGTTCTGTGTAGATGGTATCATAGAAACGCCACGAAGTTACCGGAGCAACTGCAATCGCCATTTCAAAAACGTCGTTTCCTTTCAAAAGACAATTGGTAGACATAAATCCACCATAACTCCAACCCCAAATTCCTGTTCGGGCTTCATCAATATAGGGGAGTTCACTTAACTGTTTCGCCGCAGCGATTTGGTCTTCCACTTCGTACTTGCCCAATTCTTTTTGGGTGACCTTTTTAAAGTCCCTTCCTTTCAGTCCAGTACCTCGTCCATCCACACAGGCCACGATATAGCCTTGTGATACCAACATTTGATGCCAGTAATCATTGGCGCCAAACCAGCGGTCCGCTACTTGTTGGGAACCTGGACCACTATATTGAAACATAAACAGCGGATATTTTTTGGTTTCATCAAAATCCACCGGCTTAATCATATACATGTTGAGTTCTTCCCCGTTCACGGAAATGGTCGAAAACTCCTTCGGACTGAGCTCAAAGGTCTCCAACTTAGCATCTAGCGAGGCATTGTCTTTGATTTTCTGCAATTGTTTTCCGCTTAAAGCCTCATGCAGGGTATACTGATACGGCATCGTAGCACTGGAAAACGTATTGATGAAATAGGTATAGTCCGCGCTAAAATCGGCTCGGTTAGTACCCTGCTGACTGGTTAATTGCTTTTTACGCTTCCCGTTGGAACTAATATTGTAAACGTCCCTGTAGATAGAACCTCTCTCCGAAGATTGGTAATAAATCCTATCCTCCTTTTGGTCGTATCCATAATATTGGGTTACTTCCCAAGGCCCTTCAGTATTTTGGTTCATCAGCTTACCATCCTCATTGTAGAGGTAAATGTGATTGAATCCATCTCGTTCACTGGTCCAGATAAAACTATCGTCAGCCAAAAACGTAAGGTCATCCTTGACGTCAACATAGGCTGCATCTTTTTCTTCCAGCAGGGTGTTGACTTCAAAAGTCTTGGCATTAACCGAATGTAATTTCAAATCATTTTGATGCCGGTTCAAGACCTGCACACTTAAATAATCAGGATGATTCATCCATTTTATTCTGGGAATGTAGTATGCGCCGGCTCCCAAGTCAACCTTTTGCAAGCTGGCTTTGGTGGCATCAAAAATATGAAGGGATACCTCAGCATTCTTCTCCCCCGCTTTGGGGTATTTGAATTCATATCCATAAGGATACAAATCACTTCCATACAAATTCATAGAAAAATGAGGCACGTCGCTCTCATCGAAGCGTAAGAAAGCAATCTGGGTACCGTCACTGTTCCAATCAAAAGCACGTACAAAAGCAAATTCTTCCTCGTATACCCAATCGGTCACGCCATTAATAATGCTTCCCACGACGCCATCTTGCGTCACCTGCATGGTTTGCTGCGAAGCAATATCAAAAATGTATAGGTTGTTATCTTTCACATACGCCACTTGCTTTCCGCTGGGGGATAAAAGTGGTTCTTGAATTTTATCTTCTGCTACTTGTACCAAAGACTTAGTCCCGATATCGTAGACATAAAAGACCCCTAAAGTAGACCTGCGGAAGATGTACTCGATTTCAGTGGCCAATAGGATTTTGGATTCGTCCTTGCTAAAGGTATATGACGTAAAAAAAGGAACTTCCCCTGACGATTCCAGAATCGTTTCCACTTTTTCCAGTGAAGCATAAGCATATTTGTCCAATCTGCTTTTTCTAGGGGAACGTTCGTAGTTCAGCACCGTGTAGTGCTGCCCATCTTTCATGGAACGCAAAACTTCCATTCTTTCGGTTCGAAAGGTACCGTTCCAAATTTCTTCTAAAGTGATTTTTTTCTTTTGGGCCGAGAGTGGTACTACTGTGCTGGCACACAAAACGCACAGAATGATGTTTCGCAACATAGGGTAGGAGTATTGATAAAAACTATCAAGTTTACTAATATTTATCCAGAATGGAAACTCTGTTTTGGGAATAGCCGCATTCGGCTTACCCTTCGGAACGAATATCCTTATCTTTGAGCGCTTGAACCAAACTAGAATGAAGGCACTTATTGAGGGTTTTTCAAAACTGGACAAAACCGAAAAAATGACTTGGTTGGCGGAAAATTATACGTCCAATCCTGAAAAAACCGTTGCACTCCTTCAAAAATATTGGAACTCGGACCCAGCCACCCAGAAGGTCCACGATGAGTTCATCGAAAACACTTTATCCAACTATTATCTGCCCTTCGCCGTTGCGCCCAATTTTACTATTAATGGGAAGAACTATGCCATTCCCATGGCGATTGAAGAAAGTTCAGTGGTAGCCGCAGCCAGTAAAGCAGCAAAATTCTGGGGGTCACGTGGTGGATTCAAAGCCGAGATATTGGGTACTGAAAAGGTGGGGCAAGTCCATTTCATTTTTCATGGAGAAACCGCCAAACTGGAACGTTTTTTTGAAGATAGCCATCCCAAACTATTGAAAAGTGTTGGCGATATTACCCAAAGCATGGAAAAACGGGGAGGCGGTGTGCGTAGCATTTCCTTGAGGGACAAAACCCAAGAAATTCCAGGATACTTCCAACTGCATTGCACCTTTGAAACCAAGGATGCCATGGGCGCCAATTTCATCAATTCCTGCTTAGAACAATTTGCCAAGACACTGCAAGAACTAGCGGAATCGTATCCGGATTTTTCTGAGACAGAACGGCAAATCGAAGTAGTGATGAGCATTCTCTCCAACTATGTTCCAAACTGTATAGTAAAAGCTTCGGTCAGTTGCCCTGTGAAGGATTTGCATAATAATTCTTCTAAAGCCAGCGCTTTTGCCCAAAAAATGATGCAGGCCATCGCCATTGCCAAAGCGGAACCGTATCGCGCCGTGACCCATAACAAAGGGGTCATGAACGGAGTTGATGCCGTAGTTTTGGCGACTGGAAATGATTTCCGTGCAGTAGAGGCAGGTGTGCATGCGTACGCGGCCAAAGATGGTACATATTCCAGCTTGACCCATGCTTCCATTGAAGATGGTATTTTCCATTTTTGGATTGAACTGCCTTTGGCTTTGGGCACCGTAGGAGGGTTGACTTCTTTGCATCCTATGGTAAAACTGGCATTGGAGATTCTACAACATCCTACCGCAGAAGAACTGATGCAAATTGTAGCGGTAGCAGGATTGGCCCAAAATTTTGCTGCTTTGAACTCTTTGGTCACTACCGGAATCCAAAAAGGGCATATGAAAATGCACCTTTTGAACATTATCAATCAACTTGGGGCCAATGATGACGAAAAGAAGCAACTAGTAGCCCATTTTGAACAAAACACTGTAAGTGTTTCTGGAGTAAAAGCTGCTTTGGACAATCTGAGAAAATCTTGATGAACCGGTTTTATAGCAACGGAAAACTCCTTATTACCGGCGAATATGCCGTGTTGGACGGCGCCTTGGCCCTAGCCGTCCCTACGCGCTATGGGCAATCCCTAGAAATAATATCATCGTCTGAAAACACCTTGGCATGGAAAAGCTTGGATTATCAAGACCAAAATTGGTTTGAGGCGCAATTCGCGCTCTCAGATTTTAAAGTCTTGCATACTACCAATCCTAGTGTAGCGATTACCCTGCAAGAACTATTGAAAGCATCGCGAGAACAAAATCCAGAATTTCTTAACCAAGGAGAAGGTTATATCGCTACCAGTAAACTGGGCTTTCCCAATGACTGGGGACTAGGCTCTTCCTCGACCTTAATCAACAACTTGGCGCAATGGGCGAAAGTGGATGCGTATGCTTTGCTCTGGAAGGCCTTCGGTGGGAGTGGTTATGATATTGCTTGTGCCCAACACAACAATCCTATTTGTTATCGTAAAAAACAACCCAAACCCGAGGTTTCCGAAATGGATTTTAAACCGAGCTTTGCAGACCGGCTATACTTTGTACACCTCAACCAAAAACAGAACAGCAAAGCCGCTATCGCCAACTATTCCCAAAAAACGTTCGACAAGGAAAAGTTCATCAACACTGTAGATGACATCACCACCCAGATATTGCAGTCCGAAACGATAGAAACATTTAGAGAATCGCTTGAATCCCATGAAAGCTTGCTTGCTGAAGTTCTGCAAGTTAGAACCGTGAAACAACGTTTGTTCCAAGACTACCCGAATACGCTAAAGAGTCTTGGCGCCTGGGGAGGGGACTTCATCTTGGCCGTTGGGGATGCAACTACGCCTAAGTATTTTGAATCGAAAGGATACAAAACTGTGATTCCTTATGCTGAAATGGTGAGAAAAGACTAATTCCCTGATTTTACTATATTTCCATTGTATTGTCTTTGCCTTTTATGGTTAAGACGGTAACCTAACCAACATGAGCATTTTAAAAGAATTATCCCATCTGGTTTCAGCGGGTGTGATTTCGGAAGAAACCGCGGAAGCTATTCGGAAGCATTATGAGACTCAAAGTAGCCCGTCAACCAATCGGCTTTTCATCGTTTTTGGCATTTTGGGTTCAATTCTGGTAGGACTTGGTATCATTTTGATTATTGCCCACAATTGGGATGAATTGTCTCGATTCACTAAAACCTGCTTCGCATTTTTACCCCTGGTCGTTGGACATTTTCTTTGCGGATATACGCTTTTAAAAAAGCGGGAAAGCACCGCATGGCGAGAGGGCACTTCGTCCTTTTTGTTTTTTGCCGTAGGGGCCAGCATTTCTTTGGTGAGTCAAATCTATAATATCCCTGGAGACCTTAGCGCTTTCCTGTTGACTTGGATGTTCCTTTGCCTTCCCATTATATACGTGATGCGGTCGTCAGTGACCTCTTTGCTACTACTTATCGGTATCACCTACTACGCTTGTGAAGCAAGTTATTGGTCCTATCCCGGAACAGATTCCTACACCTATTGGCTTTTGCTGCTAGCCGTTTTACCGCATTATTACTTATTATTGCGGAACCGCCCTTCCAGTAATTTCACCACGCTCCATGGCTGGATCATCCCCATATCCTTGACCATTGTTTTGGGCACCTTATCCGATGGCACCGAGTCTGTGATGTTCATTGCCTACTTAACAATGTTTAGTGTTTTCTATCACATTAGTAAGCTGGACTTTTTCCAGGAAAGACAGGTAAACCTTAGGGGATACAACATTATTGGCTTTGTTGGGGCCGTTTTTGTGCTTATGCTATTAACCTTTAGTTGGTATTGGGAGGATTTGATGCGCAAAGAGCCTTCCATGGGCGACTTAGTTGCATCACAAGAATTTTGGGTGCTTGGTTTGTTAACCTTGCTAGCAACCCTACTTTTATATAGAAGGCAGAAGCAAGAAGGTTGGAAAAACCTACTTCCCTTGGAGCCGATGTACCTGTTGGTCATCCTTACTTTTTTTATCGGATTGTTTTCTCCCATAGCGGTCATTTTGATGAATATTCTTGTCCTGGCCTTAGGAATATTGACCATCCGAAATGGTGCGTCACGAAATCATTTAGGGATTCTCAATCTTGGACTTGTGATTATTACCATACTCATTGCCTGTCGTTTTTTCGATACGGATTTGAGTTTTGTTGCACGAGGATTGCTCTTCGTTTCCGTAGGGGCAGGATTCTTTATGGCCAATTATTTAATGCTCAAAAAACGTAAGCAAGATGAAGTCTAACAAAGTCATATGGGTCTTTTTTGTTTTGATGGTGTTGGCGCAGCTCTATGTTCCCGCTAGCATGATTTGGTCTAGCGAAGATGTATTGGAGACCGGAAAGGCCTTCAAGTTCAAAACTGCTCCCGTTGACCCGAACGACCCTTTTCGTGGAAAATATATTCGTTTACGGTATGATATTGACCGAATCGAGATTCCCAAAACACATGATTGGAAGGATGGGGAACCGCTTTTTGTGTCGTTGGATGAAGACCCTGAAGGTTTTGCACAAATAGCAGCTATTTCTAAAGAAGAGCCTGACAATACAACAGACTTCGTATCCGCAAAGGTGGATTTTATTACATCTTACGAAAAAACGGAATTGGTCATCGAATATCCATTTGAACGCTTTTATATGGAGGAGTCCAAAGCCTATGACGCAGAACTGACCTACAGAGATTCACAATTGGATTCCACCCAAACCACCTATGCACTCATACATGTAAAGGATGGTAAAGCTGTACTCAAAGATGTTTTGATTAATGGGGTACCGATACGCGAATTAGTCAAAATGGAACAAAGCCAAAGCACGCAAGAATAAAAAAAGCCCCAAAAAGGGGCTTTTGTATGTTATAGATGCTATCCACTAATAGAAAGTAGCGCGTTTGTCCTCAATATCCGCGCCTTCTTTTAAGGCGTTGAATACATCACCGTTCACACGTCCTGCAGCGCTGCTTTTTAGGTTGTTCGCATAAGTGCTGAAGTTATCCACAGTAGGTGCCGCTTCTTTTTTGGTCACGCGAACCATAAACACCCCTGACTCTCCTGAAATCAATGTCGAGGTATCCCCTTCATTCATAGAGAAGGCATTTCCAACCACTAAAGCTTCACGACCTGCACCTGGTAAAGTAGGTGACTTGCTGGTCAAAGCAGTTGCCGTACTAACCGTTACATTGTTGGCCGACGCAAAATCCTCAAGGGATTTCCCTGAATTGGCCGAAATGATTTGAGCTGCTTTACGTTCCTTTCGGATTTTGGGTAAAGCCGTTGCAGAAGCATCTTCGGAAGCCATTAGTCCTTCTTCATACTTCTTGGTAAGTTGCACAATAACATATCCGTTATTGGCATTGAATCGCTTGATGTCTCCATTCTTGGTATCATCATTGAACGCCCACTGTACAATTCCTCTTTGCGAAGATAGTCCAGGAAGGTTTTCATCCATCTCCTTGATTTTGTTCACGGGACGAACCGTGTATTCATTATCGGAAGCGATGGTTCCAAATTCTTGTTTGTCGGCATCCAATACCGCCATCTCAAATTTGGTCGCATCCGTAAACAGTGTGTTAATCGTTTCTTCAGAAGGCTCAATCTCACGCGTTAAGGTTGCAATGCGATATAAATCTTGTTTATCATCAACTTTGATTACATGAAAACCAAATTGTGTTTCCACCAAACCAATCTCCCCTACTTCGTTTTGGAAACAAAAGTCGTTGAATTCATCTGCCATAACCCCTTCTTCAAAATAGCCGAGGTCTCCTCCTCTAGGGGCAGATGGTCCGTCTGAATTGTCGCGCGCCAAAGCCGTAAACTGGGCATCTTCTTTTTTAGCATCCGCCAAAAGTTCTTCCGCACGCGCTTCAGCTTCTTCTTTGGTTCGTGTAATGTCAGGATTCGCTCTTTCAGCACCTGCGTAAGTAATCAAGATATGACTTGCCTTTACGCTGGCTTCATCCTTCTTCTCCATCAACTTTGATACTTTGAAAAAGCCTTCTTCTTTGTACGGGCCATATATTTCTCCAACACCCAATGCGATAAGGGTGTCCGTGGCGACCCCTTGCAAATCTCTTTTAGGTTTGAAGATGGTATCATATTTTGTGTCAGAATTTCGGTCTAAGAACGCTGCCATATCCTGTGTAGTTCTAAAACCTGGAATGGTATCGGTAGTATTGCTTTCTTCAACGTACTCTACGCTATCACCTAGCAACTTGGTGATTTCATCTTGCACCGCTTTTTCATCAGCAGCAGAAGCGGCCTCTTCAAAGTATACGAAACGAATATCACGTGCTTTTTCCTGCTTGTAGTCCTCAGGATGTTCTTTTACATACGCCTCAATCTCTTCCTTTGTAACCTGTATGGTACTGTCGGCGATGGAAGTAAAGGGTACGCGAACGTATTGAATGTCGACCTTGTCATTAGTCATTTTGTAATCGTGCTCACCTTCAATCAAAGTTGCCGCTACTCCAGCCTTAACGAGGTTGAAATAGATTTGTTCCTTAGCGGATTGAATGATGCTCTTTTCAATCAGCAACCAGTCATCATAGCGTAACGGATCTGTTTCTCTCCAGCTTGCAATGGTTGCTTTAAATACTTCTTCATTGAAAACCCCGTTCTCATCTAAAAAGTCAGGAATCTGAGCATATCCAGTCGTCTTTACGAACTCAACGATTTGGTCCGCTTCAACTTCGATGCCCAAATCCTCGATTTGTTGGTCCAAAATAGTTTTACGAATCTGTTGGTCGTACACGGTATTGACCAATTGAGTGGAAGACAAGCTTGGTCCGTAGCGTCTTGAGGCGTTTTCTACCTCTCTTCTGAACTCATCTATTGAAATGCTCTCTCCGTTCACTTCCGCAACAGCGGAACCTACTTTAGCACCTCCAAAATCATTGCTTGTAAAAACTCCTGATATTACAAAGGCGAACAAGGCCAATCCTATGATAAGAATCAAAACCGTGGTTCGCTTCCTAATATTCTCTAATACTGCCATTTCCCAGCTTGTTTTGTGTATTTCAGTGGGCGAAAATACCATTTTCTTTCCAAATAGGAAAGCTGAAAAAGGCTAGGAAACCGTTAATCTTCAGGGAAAACCTGTACGTTGACCAAATCGATTTTGGTATTCGATACTTCCAAGATTCGAAATACAAAATTATCAATCTTGATTTCGGAATCTTTTTCAGGAATTTCGGCCGTTCCGTTCATGATGAGTCCACCTAAGGTTTCGTATTCATCGCTTTCGGGAAGTTCCAGTTTGTACTGCTCATTCAGATAATCCACCTCGAGCCTTGCACTGAATTTATAGACGTTTTCGCTGAGCTGTTCTTCAAAGTGGTCTGTGGAATCGTGCTCATCTTCAATTTCACCAAAAAGTTCTTCGATGATATCTTCCACCGTCATGATGCCAGACGTACCGCCGTACTCATCCAAAACGACGGCCATACTTTTCCGTTTTTTGGTCAACACGTTCAAAATGTCTTGAATCAACATGGTTTCGGGAACAAACTCTACCGGCAACAGAATACTTTGGATGGTTTCCGGGCGCTTAAAGAGTTCGTATGAATGTACATATCCGATGATTTCATCCACACTTTCTTTGTACACCAAAATTTTGGAGTATCCGGTTTCCGTAAAGAGTTTGGTAAGGTTTTTTGGGGTTTCCTCGAGGTCAACCGCAGTGATTTCGGTTCGGGGCACCATCACCTCCCTTGCCTTAACCGTAGAAAATTCCAAGGCGTTTTGAAAAATCTGAATTTCGGAATCCACCTCATCCGCTTCTTCAACGGTTTCCATTTGCTCGGTAATGTAATCGCCCAATTCCAACTTGGTGAAGGAAAGTTGTACCTCATCACCTTTCGTTTTGAAGAACGTCTTCAAAATGAAATCCGAAATCTTTAAGACAAACCATGAGATAAATGAAAACAATACATAAAAAATGTAGGCCGGAATTGCCAAAACCTTGAGCAAGGTATTCGCATAGATTTGAAAGAACACCTTGGGCAAAAACTCTGCGGTAAGCAAAATCACCAAGGTGGAAATAATGGTTTGGGACAACAGTCTAAAGTCAGTCAACAGCGTATTTAAAAACTCATACTGAAGCGGCAGTAAACTTTGAAACCATTCCATCAACACATCGCCCATGTAAAATCCGTAAATCACCAACGCCACATTGTTTCCAATTAACATGGTAGCGATAAAACGGGAGGGCTTTTGCGTTAGGCGCCGAAGCACTTTGGCAAAAAAGCCTTCTTGCATCTTCTCGAGCTCAATGTGCACCTTGTTTGCAGATACGAAGGCGATTTCCATTCCCGAGAAAAACGCGGAAAACAGTAAAGAAAGGCCAATAATCAAAAAGGAAAGTTCCAAGTGGTCTACTTTTGGTTGTCCTTACGTTCTTGAAATTTTTTGTAATAATGTCTTCTAAACAAAAACATGGCCAAGGTTATCACCGCCAAAAAAACGAAGATATACGCCTTGTTCCGGTCCACGCCCCATAAATTGAAGGCCATAAAGGAGGAAAGGGCTGATATAATAAGGTTCAGATAAATGGTGTACTTGAGGTATTTCTCCATGGTCAATCTTCTTTAATGGTCATAAGACCGTAGGTTTTGTGTGCGTTGAAAAAACTGAAATCTCGATTAAAATCCATGCCTTCCCCATCCATAATGGTACCATCGCTCGGATTGGTATAGGTGAAGGTTTCTTCGGTAAAAATCCAATTGTTGGCGCGGTCAAAATACAACTGTGGGGTTTCTAGTTTTTTACCATCGTGGGCCAAAATCACTACGTTGCCTTGCAAATCAATTAGATTGGTTTGTGAATAGACAATGGCATAATCGGCAGTGATGACACTTTTTTGGTTTTTTTCATCAAAAAAATCCACTTGGATTCCTTTGGGAAAGGTTTTATAGCGAAACGATTGGTTATCAAAGTCCTCATAGTAGGGACTGGTGAGAATCGCAATTACTTTGGAGTTAGATTCATCTTCAGTACCCATTTCTTCGGGCGTCTCCGTATAGAGTAACTTAAAGTTCTCGGCTACCCCCTGTGGAAAGACGGGTTTGATAGCTTCTTCGCCTACCCTTTCGTACTGGTCTTTACAGGACCAAAAAAGCAATGCCACGACAAATGTCGTGGCAAAAAAGCTTGTTTTATGTTTTAGAAATCGGTTCACCTTATAGGCTCGGCACTTTCACGCTGCCACCTACCCAACAACTAAAGGTTACTGTTTTACCTGCCATTGCGTTGCTGAATATCATCTCTTTGGTAGGTGCTTTGGCGGCATAACTAGCGGCAGTTTTGTTCGCACGTCCACTTAAGGATGGGTCAACTCTACCGGCCTTACGGGCCATATCAGCAGCCTTCCAATAGATTGCTCTTTTCTCGAAAGGCGTAGAACCACATGCGTTGGCACTGCCCGCATAGAGGTTTGCAATCAACAAATATGCTTTTCCATTAGAAGGATTCGCGTTGATGGCTTTTTGTGCATAACTTCTAGCTTGAGATTTACTCGACCTTCTTACGATGGTTGCAATCTTGTAAAGGATATTAGATTTTCTATAGCTATCCGACTCAAGCTCTACAGCCTTATTAAAGTCAGCAATAGCTCCTTTGTTATCACCGTTTTTGGATTTCAAAGTTCCGAGGTAAACGTAAACGTCTGCCGAAGGGTCCAATCCTGCTTGAATTTCAACCATTTGCGCAAACAAAGGCTCATCTGTACATTCTTTGGAGAACATTCTACCTACGGCACGCTTCACCCATTCTACATCACCCTTCTTGGCATCCAAATTTTTCTCGTATAGCGGAATCAAGTTCCCGCAATCGGCAAGAGCACCCAACTTTGCGTCAATACTGGTACCAATTTTACCATAGGATTGGGAATTGGTCGTAGCCGCTTTCAATTGTCTTTTTTCCTTTTTGGTGATACTACCAATGGAATCTTTTGGAAGCAACTTAGTAATCAGACCTGTTAACTTTTTGTTTTCCTCGTCTACCTTATCGGTAACATCATCGTAAACATCAAAAACTTCTTGCAAATCCTTCTTACCTGCATTGTGCATGTCCACTAAAGTGGAAAAGTACAAGTAAAGGGCTTTTGGGTTTTTGAAATTTTTACGGTCCTCTTGGAAAGCTTCACCCAACATATTATATAGGTCATCGTCAGAAGCCATCTTATTATCATACATCAATAAGGACTTCTTGGTGTTGACTACACCTTTTGGGTACTTCGCAGCAAAGTACTTGGAACTGTTATCATACAACTCCATTAAATCTTGTATAAAACCATCTTTGTCGGCACCTGAGGAATTTTTGATTTTGTGTTTCAAAATTTTCTCGCCATAAGAAAAGTTGGCTTTGTTAATGTCAGGGCAACTTTCATAAACCATTTTCCATGGCTCGTACGCGGCATCATAATTTTTCACTTTCGCATGCTCGGCATAAATAGAGAGATTGGTCATGCACTCTGGATTTTGTGCCTGTGCCATACTTAATCCCATCGACATTATACCCGCTATCATCGTTAAGTAGAGTTTCTTCTTCATCTTACTAATTTTAAAGTGGTTAATGTACTAATTTTTTTGATTAATTTATTTTTCTTTTCTCAAACCATCTGGCGTTCAACGACAACCCCACGCTAATATTCAAGTAACTTTCCTCAATCAAGGATTGGTCCGTTGTACCTCTTCTGCCCAGCTCAAATCCTAAATTCAAATTAGAGAAAGAGTTGGGCAACGGTAATCCTAAGCCAAAATTTATGCCAAAATTATTTATCTCCTTATCGTTGACCACTAATCCGGTCATATCGTAGCGCAATCCAGCACGGTACGTAACCCTTTTAAAATAGGAAGCCAAGGGCGTGTAGTCAGGCACCCAATACCCCCCAAAAGCGATGGTGCTGGCATCTTGGTATTCAACATTGGTTTGTGCCAAAAAGATGTTCTGGAAATCACTGAACTGTTGCGTGCTGTACTCAGCGCCCAACAGCCAACTTCTATCCTGTCCAAAGCCCAATCCCACGGTGTAACGGGTTGGTATTTTGATTTCGGTGTTTCGAAGGTTTACGGCATCCAGGTTCACATCAACCGTTTCAATTTCACGCTGGTTGGCCAAAAGAAAAGACCCCAAACGTTCGGAATTCTTGGAAACCAGATTTGCTTGGGTATTAATCAATAAAGAACTGTATACGGTGTATTTATCTTTGATTTTCGGGGTGTAGTTCAAGGCATAATTAACATCAAACCCACTGATGCGCGACTCACGACGGTCAAGCGTTCCAAATTGGACATCTTCTACGCTTTGCACCCTTTCATACGTTAATGTACCAAAGTTGAAACGTCCGGTAACTCCAACACTCAAGTTTTTAATGGGTTCCCATCCAATAGAAACAAAAACACTATTCAAGCCCCCTTCGCCATTGAACGCATTAGTTATGGTTTGACCTTGACTATTGGTCGTTTCCGACAACAAATCATAGCC
>ERZ1740062.363-NODE-363-length-27091-cov-4.488275_pt1 | contig 27091 bp, 21 predicted proteins | sample MGYA00581741_ERZ1740062 | MGnify/ENA primary metagenome ERZ1740062 (study PRJEB43018, sample SAMN04849747) | marine metagenome | isolation source: floating plastic debris | place: Pacific Ocean | collected 2008-09-01 | study: EMG produced TPA metagenomics assembly...
AATGAATGCCACGAACACCAAACGCATGGCGCCCACATTCAGTGCGAGTTTGAGTCCTTCTGTAGTTCCGTTGGCGATGGCATCCAATAAATTGGCCCCAATTTTTTCGGATGAAACCTTTACATCGGTATTTACTTCTTCCGTTTGAGGATATAAAACTTTTGAGATGGTTATCGCTCCGGGCGCTGCCATAACAGAAGCAGCCAACAAGTGTTTCGCAAATACCAGTCGCAGGGCAGGGTCATCTCCGCCCAAGAATCCGATATACGCTGCCAAAACAGCTCCAGCTACTGTTGCCATTCCCCCAATCATAACGAGAAGGATTTCGGATTTGTTCATCTTCTCCAGATAGGCTTTAATAAGCAAAGGGGCTTCGGTTTGCCCCAAAAAGATATTCCCAGCGACCGAAAGACTTTCCGCTCCAGAAATGCCTAGACTTTTGGAAAGTAGCCAAGCCAAAGCTCTAACTACTTTCTGAATGATGCCCAAATAAAAAAGTACCGAGGTCAGGGCCGAAAAGAAAATGATGGTAGGTAGTACCTGAAAGGCAAAAATGAACCCAAAAGTGTCCATGTCAACCACCAAGCCTTCGAAAAGAAACTTGCTTCCCGCTCTTGTAAAATCCAGAATACTGACGAAAACCTTTCCAATACGTTCAAAAATGATTTGTACGATGGGAACTTTCAATACCCCAATCGCAATAACCAGCTGTAAAGCCAAACCAATCCCAACGGTTTTCCATTTGATGGCTCTTCGGTTTGAACTAAACAAAAAGGCAATAAAAACCAATGCCAGCATGCCCAAGGCTCCGCGAGCGATGCCCATTACAGTAATTCCCTGATTAGGGACTAGTTCCGGTGTGTTTTGTGCTATAACGGGGCTAGTAACCTCAAGGGTTTCCTTTACAATTTCAGTAGTCGCAGTGCTATCTTGTGCTTGAACGAAAACACTACAAAACAGAAGAAGTATTAAAATCCCTTGATGGAGATACCGCATGCAGGTGGTTATTTTCGCTTGGAAATTTCGTCTCGGATTTTTGCGGCCTTTTCGTAGTCTTCATTGGTTACCGCTTTGTCCAATTCTTTGTGCAGCTCTTCTAGGGTGAGCTCACGATACCCTTGGCTGGAAGGACCGGATTCGATTTCAACGGTTTCCCCTTCCTGTAAAATCTCGTCAACTACGATGCTGTCATCCTCATCGTTTTCGTCTTCATCCTTGTTCGAGAATTTGAGGAATATCCCGGCCTTATCCAATATGTTTTTATAGGTGAAGATAGGTGCGTCGAACCTAAGAGCCAAAGCAATGGCATCGCTGGTACGGGCGTCGATGATTTCTTCAACCTTATCTCTTTCACAGATAATGCTAGAGTAAAACACCCCATCTACCAACTTGTGAATGATGACTTGTTTTACCACGATTTGAAATCTATCTGAAAAATTCTTGAACAGATAGTGGGTGAGGGGACGTGGCGGATTGATTTCCTTTTCCAATGCAATTGCAATGGATTGCGCCTCAAAAGCACCTATGACAATGGGTAATTTACGGTCTCCTTCTACTTCATTTAAAATAAGAGCGTAGGCACCATTTTGGGTTTGACTGTAAGATATCCCCTTTATTTTTAATCGTACTAAGCTCATATTCTCCTCCTAAAACAAAAAAAGCCGTTCAAATATTGGCAGAACCAGCTATCTGAACGGCCCTTTGTGAGGGGCAAATTAACAAAATTTAAGCGTTTTGTGCTTTAAATTCCTTTAATTTTTCGATGAGTTTGGGCACGACTTCAAAGGCGTCTCCAACAATTCCGTAATCCGCTGCTTTAAAGAACGGTGCTTCCGGATCATTATTGATAACCACCTTGGTTTTTGATGCGCTTACACCCGCCAAATGTTGAATAGCTCCTGAGATGCCAATGGCAATGTCTAAGTTGCTCGCTCACGGTTTTCCGGTTTGGCCTACGTGTTCTCCATGCGAACGCCATCCCAAATCTGAAACGGGCTTGGAACAGGCTGTGGCAGCACCCAAAATATCAGCCAATTCTTCAATCATACCCCAGTTTTCAGGACCTTTCAGGCCACGACCACCGGATACAACAACATCCGCATCTGCAATCGTAGCTTTCCCTACAACTTTATCGACTTCAACGGACTTTGTGCTCAAGTCTGTGTCATCAATGGATGCATCAAAACCTTGTACATCGCAAGCGGTTGCATTTTCAACGGTGCCAAAAGCATTGTTGGAAACCCCAATAATGCTATGTTCTGATTGAATGGCAGTAAGTGCAAAACCTTTGTTACTGAATGCTGTTCTTTTAACGGTTAAAGGACTTGTGCTTTCTGGAATAGCTACAACGTTGGGTACATATCCCGCTTGCATCATTCCTGCAAGAATAGGCGTCAAAAACTTGGTATCTGCACTGGAGCTGACGATAATAGTCTTCGCTCCAACGGATTCTGCAGCTTGATGAATCGCTTTGGCATAGCCTTTAGCATTGAAAACGTCCAATTTGCTGTTTTGGATTAGCAAAGCTTTGGATATACCATACGCTCCAAGCGCATCAGTATTTTCGCTATTGATGGCTACTGCTGTAACGTCGCTTCCCATAAGTTGCCCTAAGGCATAACCATAGGAGGCCACCTCAAAGGCATTCTTTTTGAGTTTTCCTTTTTCTGATTCTGTATAAACTAGTATAGACATCTTTATATTTTTTTGGAGTACGAATAGTTCGTACGTCGCTTCCTTTTGAGATTAAATGACTTTAGCTTCGTTATGCAACAAGCTGATGAGTTCGTCTACGTTTTCAGCGTCAACCAATTTTACTGGGCCTTTTTCAGCGGGCTTTTCGAATTTTTGGTCTTGGGTAAGGCTAGCACCTCCTGATGGTTCCTGTACCGTCAATGCTTTTTTACGGGCCATCATGATGCCACGCATATTTGGGATACGTAGGTCGCTTTCCTCAACCAAACCTTTTTGTCCTCCAATGACCAAAGGCAAAGAGGTTTCAATTTTTTCTTTTCCGCCGTCGATTTCGCGATAAGCAACCGCATTTGTGCCGTCGATTTCTAATCCAATGCATGTATTGACGAAGTTCATGTCAAGCATTGTAGCTAGAATTCCAGGCACCATACCACCGTTGTAGTCAATGGACTCCCTTCCGGCAATAATCAAATCGTATTCTCCGTTTTTGGCGACTTCAGCCAATTGCTGTGCAACGAAAAAACCATCTGTAGGCTCAGCATTAATGCGGATGGCTTCATCAGCGCCAATAGCCAAGGCTTTGCGAATGGTTGGCTCCGTTTGTGCTCCTCCTACGGTAGCTACATGAATGGATGCGCCCTGCTTTTCTTTGAACCACATAGCCCTTGTCAAGCCGAATTCGTCATTAGGATTGATTACGAATTGCACGCCATTGGTATCAAACTTGGTGTCGTTATCCGTAAAATTGATTTTTGACGTAGTGTCTGGGACATTACTGATACAAACCAAAATTTTCATAAAATCTTTTAATGTTTTTACCCTTCAAAGATAGCTATAAAAATCCAAAATTTATTATGCATGCATAATAAATTTTGTGCTTTTTTTTCTGGACAAATGCTTTTTTTGCGGCATTATTCCCTATTTTTGGCCCTGCTCAAAACCATAACCTTTTAGTGCAATTTCATGAAGACTTTACAGTTTAGGCAAGCTATCGCAGAAGCCATGTCCGAAGAGATGAGACGGGATGATACCATTTATTTAATGGGCGAGGAAGTAGCCGAATACAATGGTGCGTACAAAGCCTCTAAAGGGATGCTGGATGAGTTTGGCGCTGACCGCGTTTTGGATACTCCCATTTCGGAGTTGGGCTTCGCAGGAATTGGTGTAGGTTCTGCCATGAACGGGAATCGTCCGATTATTGAGTTCATGACATTCAACTTCTCTTTGGTAGGAATTGATCAAATCATAAACAACGCAGCCAAAATCAGACAAATGTCTGGGGGGCAATTTGCTTGTCCTATCGTTTTTAGAGGGCCAACGGCCTCTGCAGGTCAGCTAGCTGCGACTCACTCTCAAGCTTTCGAGAGCTGGTTCGCCAATTGTCCAGGTTTAAAGGTTGTTGTTCCTTCCAATCCGGCTGATGCTAAAGGCCTTTTGAAATCTGCCATTCGAGATGACGACCCCGTTATTTTTATGGAGTCGGAGCAAATGTATGGCGATAAAGGGGAGGTGCCTGAGGGCGAATACACCATTCCTTTAGGAGTCGCCGAAATCAAGCGCGAGGGGACCGATGTAACCATCGTTTCTTTCGGAAAAATCATTAAAGAAGCTTACAAAGCAGCAGACGAACTTGAAAAAGAAGGCATCAGCTGCGAAATCATCGATTTAAGAACCGTGCGTCCTATGGACCACGACACAATACTTTCATCTGTTAAGAAAACCAACAGGATGGTCATCCTTGAGGAGGCTTGGCCTTTTGGCAATGTCGCTACGGAGATTATTTACCAAGTTCAACATCAGGCATTCGACTATTTGGATGCCCCTATTGTTAAGCTGAACACCGCGGACACACCTGCTCCGTATTCTCCCGTATTGCTTGCCGAATGGTTGCCCAACGCTCAAGATGTCATCAAGGCGGTCAAAAAAGTACTTTATAATTAACCTCATTATATTTGTACTGTATGTATGTTTGCCCCATCTTCGTATGATTATGGGGCTTTTTTTAAGGAACAGTTTTTGATAAGAAATTACCCTGAAACCAAAATTACCTAACCTTACCTCGACCTTTGGGTCGAAGCGGTACTCTGACTTATCAAAAAATGAGAAACAATTTCTTCATTTTCTTTGCTTTTTTTACAAGCCTACTCTGTTCCCAAACCAAAATTGACGGTGTTGTCACTGACGAATCTGGAAATCCGGTGGCATTTGCCAACGTTTTGTTTCAGGATTCTTCTGAGGGAACCATCACCAATGAGAACGGGCGTTTTTATTTAGAATCGGATGACACCTATAATACAGTCATCTTTTCTTTTATTGGGTACGAATCCAAAACGGTTACCCTGACCAAAAAGGTCACCTACGGGATGACTGTGGTCTTGATGGAATCCACCGAACAGCTCAAGGAGGTTGTCGTTTACACCGGAAAGCAATCCAAGAAAAATAATCCTGCAGTTGAAATCTTGAAGAAAATCTGGGCCAAAAAGCGACAGAATGGCTTACGGAAGTTCAAACAGTATCAGTACGACAAGTACGAGAAGCTGGAGTTCGATTTGAATACTATTGACAGTTCGCTTATCAAAAGTAAATTGTTTCGTGGTCTCGAATTCGTTTTTGCCGATTTAGACACATCACGAATCACAGGAAAAACCTATCTCCCAATTTTCCTAAATGAGAATTTTTCACGAATCTACGGAGACAATATCCTCAAAAAGGAAAAGGAGGATGTTTTGGGGAATAAAAGTTCAGGTTTTGAAGGGAACCAAGCCATAACGGCTTTTGTGGAGGACTTGTATTCCGATTACGACATTTACGATAACTATTTAAAGTTTTTTGGGAAGAGCTTCACGAGTCCCTTGTCCAAAACCGGGGTAGATACCTATAACTATGCGCTAGCGGATAGCACCTATATCGATGACAAATGGTGCTACAACATTATTTACTATCCACGCCGTAAAAGCGAATTGACTTTCAAAGGGGATTTTTGGGTCAATGATTCAACCTTCGCCATTAAAAAAATAAATCTTCAGGTTACCAAAAGTGCCAATATCAACTGGGTCAAGGAAATTTACATTGAGCAAGATTTCGATGTGGTTAGTGATTCCGTCTTTTTGCTAAAACGGGATTATATGCTAAGTGATTTTAGTTTTTCCAAAAAGGAAAAATCAAGAGGGGTTTACGGAAAGCGTACCACCGTTTATGACAACTACGCCTTTGACCTAGAGCGCCCCGAGGTATTTTACAAAGCTGCGGCCGACCCCTATGACTCAAGGGTTTTCAAACGGGATTCCGTGTTTTGGAAAAATGCCCGCTTGGAACAATTGAACGAAGATGAATCGGGAATATTCAAGTTGCTCGATACACTAAAAACGGTACCTAAATTCAAAACCTATTACAATTTGGTCAGTATTTTGGGTTCAGGCTACGTTGAAATAGACAAGTGGAATATTGATATTGGTGACATTTACAGCACGTTTGGATTCAATGATGCGGAAGGTATTCGCCTGCGTGGTGGGGCACGGACCTATTTTGGGCAGAATGATACCTGGCGCCTTGAAGGGTATATGGCCTATGGTTTTTCGGATAGAAAATTCAAGCATGGGCTTTCCGGTAAGTTTTTGTTGGACCGCAAAACACGTTTGATTCTTTCCGGGGGTAATCGGCGGGACATTGAACAGTTGGGGATAAGCCTTACCAGTACAAATGACGTGTTGGGGCGAAGTATCGCTTCTTCCTCTCTAGTTACGGTTGGAGCCAACGACCGGTTGACCAACATAAATTTGTCGACCTTAAATCTTGAAATAGAACCCATAACTAACCTTCGTTTTCGACTAGGGGGATCATTCCGAACCTTGAGCTCAGCCTTGCCTGATGCGTTTAGTTTGGATTACATTGACCCTATGGCTCCTGGCGGTATTGCTTCGGAGGTCAAACAATTCGATATCAATACCACATTAATATATACGCCAGGCAAACGAACCATCGGTTATGGCGTGGAGCGGTCCGATATCAATGATGACCATAGTATTCTCTTATTGAATTATACCAAAGGATTACAAGGGTACCTGGAAAGTGATTTTGATTACGAACGCTTACAATTTTCATATACCAAACCTTGGCAGATTGGCGGGTTTGGTCGTTTGACCAGCACCATTGAAATGGGAAAAACATTTGGGGCAGTTCCTTTGGGTTTGTTAAGCGTGGTTCCAGGAAACCAGACCTTGTTTTCGCTGTACAATACCTTTCCCAACTTGGATTTTTACGAATTCGTGACCGATACCTATACCACATTGCATCTGGAACACAACTTTAACGGACGCTTGTTTTCGCGAATTCCTTTTTTACGAAAGCTGAATCTTCGTGAAATTGTGGGTCTTCGTGGTGCATGGGGGGAGATTTCAGACGAGAATATCGCTTTGAACGCCCCGAGCAACATTCCATTGATAGCACCAGATGACCGTATTTACTGGGAGTATTCTTTTGGTGTCGGCAACATTTTCAAGATTCTTCGCATTGATTTCAACTTTAGAGGTAACTATCTGGATAATCCCGATGCACGCGCCTTTGGAATCACGGGATCTTTTGGATTTAAATTTTAGTTAACCTTAACTGAAGCACTTCTTGACCAAGGTTTATTCTATCTGGTTATTTTTGTAAAAATTTTACCCTATGGCTACAGCCTCCACTCCAGTGACATTTGATGTTTTGATTGAGATTCCAAAAGGAAGTCGAAATAAATATGAATATGATTTTGTATTGAATAAGATTCGTTTCGACAGAACCTTGTTCTCATCGATGATGTATCCTGGAGATTACGGATTTATTCCTGAGACCTTGGCATTGGACAAAGATCCTTTGGACGTACTCGTGATGGGAACCGAACCTACCTATCCCATGGTGGTCATGGAAGTGAAGCCCATCGGGGTATTCCATATGACCGATGAAAAAGGTCCGGATGAAAAACTCATTTGTGTACCCATCTCCGACCCCATATGGAATCAAAAAAACGATATCGCTGATTTGAATCCGCATAGAAGGAAGGAGATTGAACACTTTTTTCAGGTCTACAAAGATTTGGAAGAAAAAAAGGTGGATACCGGAGGATGGGGTGATGCCAAAGAGGCGGTTGAAATCTATCACCAATGTGTGAAACGCTACGACGAAAGCGAACATAAGAAAAAGCGAACCTTTACCATTTAAGGGGCTCATCCCCATTTATTTCGCTATTATTTCCAAGGCTTTAAGTTTTTTTACTAGTGGGTATTTTACTACTTTTGCCAGCATTAAAAAAATCATAAAATAACTAAATAACTATGGATTTAATCATTCAATTTCTGCCACTTTTCGGAGTGCTGGCGTTGCTTTTTGTGTTCATCAAAAATGCGTGGGTATCGAAACAAGATGTGGGAGACGAAACCATGGCAAACATTGCCAAGAACATTGCCGACGGTGCCATGTCATTTCTTAAGGCAGAGTACAAAATACTAAGCATATTTGTTGTTGCGGTTGCGGTATTGCTCTTTTTCAAAGGTTCCAATGAAGAAGGTTCCAATGGAATGGTAGCGGTTTCCTTTATTGTGGGAGCCATTTGTTCGGCCTTGGCAGGATTTATTGGTATGAAAGTAGCTACCAAAGCAAACGTTCGTACGACCAACGCTGCTAGAACTTCATTAGGGAAGGCGCTTGAAGTAGCCTTTGCCGGAGGTGCGGTAATGGGTCTTGGTGTTGTAGGTCTTGGTGTTTTGGGACTTAGTGGATTGTTCATGTTATATAGTGGTCAAGGATGGGCCTTGAGTGAAGTGCTCAATGTACTTTCTGGATTCTCTTTAGGTGCTTCTTCTATTGCACTTTTCGCAAGAGTAGGTGGTGGTATTTATACCAAGGCTGCTGACGTAGGTGCGGATTTGGTAGGTAAGGTAGAAGCAGGTATTCCTGAAGACCACCCGTTGAACCCAGCAACTATTGCAGATAATGTTGGAGATAACGTAGGGGATGTTGCCGGAATGGGTGCTGACCTTTTCGAATCATATGTGGGTTCTATTATTGGAACTATGGTTTTGGGAGCTGTTTTTGCAGGTCTTCCAGAATTTCAGGCCTCTTTTGATGGCTTGGGGGCTGTATATTTGCCGTTGGCTTTGGCCGCTGTCGGAATTATCATGTCCATTATTGGAACATTCTTCGTTCGTGTTAAGGATGGCGGTAATCCGCAAACGGCATTGAATATTGGAGAATTTGGTTCTGCAGGACTGATGTTAGTAGCTTCGTATTTTTTGATTACAGGAATACTTCCTGAAGCATGGGTAGAAGGCGGAAAAGAGTATTCCGCGATGGGTGTTTTTTGGGCAACCATTGCAGGTCTAGTAGCAGGTCTTGCGGTAGGCAAAGTAACGGAATACTACACCGGAACTGGTACAAAACCGGGCAATGCAATTGTCAGGCAATCTGATACAGGAGCTGCAACGAACATTATTGCAGGTCTTGGTGTGGGAATGATGTCTACGGCTATTCCAATCATTTTAATTGCTGCTGCTATTTTGGTATCGCACTACTTTGCGGGTCTATATGGAATTGCTATTGCCGCAGTTGGGATGTTGGCTAATACAGGTATCCAATTAGCAGTTGATGCATATGGACCTATTTCAGATAACGCAGGGGGTATTGCTGAAATGGCGGAATTGCCAAGCGAAGTTCGTGAGCGTACCGATAAGTTGGATGCCGTAGGAAACACTACAGCAGCCATCGGAAAAGGATTTGCGATTGCTTCTGCAGCCTTGACTGCCTTGGCGTTGTTTGCTGCATTTATGAAAACAGCAAAAATCACATCTATTGACGTTTCCCAACCAGATATTATGGCGGGACTATTGATTGGAGGTATGCTTCCTTTTGTTTTCTCTGCACTTTCTATGAATGCAGTAGGTCGTGCGGCCATGGCTATGATTGAAGAAGTACGTCGTCAATTCAGGGATATTCCGGAATTAAAAGCGGCACTTGCTGTAATGGTAAAATACGATGCAGATATTTCCAAGGCTTCCGAAGAAGACAGAAAGATTTTTGATGCTGCTAATGGTGTAGCAGAATATGATAAATGTGTGGCGATTTCTACCCAGGCTTCCATTAAGGAAATGGTATTCCCAGGCTTGTTGGCCATTGCTGTTCCTGTTGCTGTAGGTTTTATTGGTGGCGCTGAAATGCTAGGAGGACTTTTGGCAGGGGTAACTACTGCTGGAGTTTTGATGGCGATTTTCCAATCCAACGCAGGTGGTGCTTGGGATAACGCCAAGAAAACCATTGAAAGTGAAGGCCGTAAAGGTTCTGATGCACACAAAGCAGCAGTAGTAGGTGATACCGTTGGGGATCCATTTAAAGATACTTCTGGTCCATCTTTGAACATCCTTTTGAAGTTGATGTCAGTTGTAGCCTTGGTTATCGCGCCAAGTCTGGTAAGCATGTCTGCTTCTGATGAAGTAAGCATGACTAAAGCGGATGGAACGGTTATTACTATCACTGAAGATGGTATGACTGAAACCAAGCAGGTTGAGAAACAAGTCAAAGTAGAGGTGAGCAACACTGCAGATGGATCCTTTAAAGCCATCATCACTACTTCAAGTGATATGGCCGGTGAAATGGAAACTGAGGTAAAGGAATTTACGGCAGCAACCAAAGCTGAGCTCGAACAGCTTATTGAAGATTACAAACAAGAAGTAGGCGAAATGTAGTTTACTTGTTTATGTATAAATATAAAAACCACGCTGAAAGGCGTGGTTTTTTGTTTTTATGGAACCCTTAATCCAAATAAGGTTTTAAATCTAGGGTGTATAGTTTGCCTCCTAAATCAAAACGGCGAACGTACTCATCTGAAATAATGACTTCGTCATTGCTCAAAAAGCAAACTCCTTCTTTCTGGGTATTGGGACCTAAGGGGATTTTTTTCATTTTTCCTTCAAAAAACTGGTCCTTTTCAAAGTTGTAAAATATCCAAAGTGTTGTGCCGCTTATCAAGGCTACCTTTTGCTTATCTGGACTGATATCCGCAGCGGTAATCCAATAGCCAAACCAAGGATGTTCACCGGGTTGGGCAACACCTGTAGCAAAAGAACCAATCCGTTTGGCTACATGTTCTCCGGGCTTGTCCGGAATTCGGTAGAGGTTGGTTTTCATGGGAAGGGTTCGATGTTTTGTAAAAACATATAGATGGTCCTCAAACCACAGTAAGGATTCGCAATCAAAGTTCATCTCAGTTTTTGGTGGTGGAAAAGCCGTTTGGTCTTCAAAGCGAAAACTGATTTTTGAGGCTTTCAACACTAACGAATCCGCGGTGTTTGGATTTGTAACCTTAAAAATATGTAGTGTTTTTCTTTTATTGCCATTATTTCCGAAATCCCCTATGTAAAAATTGCCCAAATCATCCTGAGTGATATCTTCCCAATCGTTGTTCGGTGCGTTTTTGATTTTTACAGTCCTGAGGTGCTTTCCCTTGGTGTCACATTGATATAATTCTTGGCGTCCGCCACTATCATTAAAAGTCCAAATGGTGGTTTCGTTGCCCAAGGCCAAACCAGAGCTTTCCAACAAAAAGTCAGGCAGCTTTCCAGTGGTAACCAACTGCGCTGACAAAGCTTGCGAAAATAATAGACACAGTACACAAAGCGATAATTTTTGAAGCATTTGATATAGTTCTACTCCAAAATACTATAAAACCACTTATGAAAAGCGCCTAAAAGGTTGCCAAAATGTAAAAAACCATACCAAAGGGCATGGTTTCTTTGTTTTAAATCGGAAGACTACCGGACAAAAATGGTAACCAAACCATCCGCATCGGAGCCACTGTCTACTGTTAAGGTATTACCAGAAAAGATGATTCCTCCCATTACTTCGTCATCAAGATAGAGGATTTGTGTTTGTCCCAATTGTTCCACCTCATAGGGGTAGGAACCTGTTTCAGGGCCAGCATAAATATCTTCTGGACCGGTAGTCAAGATTCTGTTTTCAACACGGACGGTTTGTGAATTGGTATCGAAAGTCCAATCCACATCGCCGTCTTGATAATCAATATTGATACCTTGAAGTCCTCCACTTACGTTTTGCATTTTCCAAGTACCCGAAATGCTTTCTACGGGGGTTGCGTCATCATCGTTGTTGCACGAAAGAAATAATGTGCCCGCGGCTATAGCGGCCAAAATTGAAATTGTTTTCATTTTACATAGATTAAGTTGTATTCGTAAGACGTGGTTTTGGGAGCTTGGTTGCGTTGGCTTATTGCAGCTTGAACACAATAGGAATGGCAAAAGGTACTTTGACTGGGTTGCCTCTTTGCTTGCCTGGTGTCATTCTCGGGAGCTTGGAGATAATACGAGAAGCTTCCTTTTCCAGACTTTTATGCGGCCCGCGCATGCGAACATTGCCGATAGTTCCATCTTTTTGAATGACGAACAACACACTTACACGACCCTGTAGTCCCATTTCTTGGGCCAATTCAGGATATTTGAAATTTTTGCGGACGTGTTTTTGCATCATTTCCTGAAAACATTGTCGCTGGTCCTCGGCATTTTCACACCCTGGGAAAACGGGCACATCTTCGATTACTGAAAATGGGACTTCCTCAGGTTCGTCATCCGCAGCGACCTCTATATCCCCAATGTCAGCGATTTCTTGGTTTTGGTCTGTCTCACTAGACTCAATCACGCTTTCTTCCAAATCCTCTTCGTCATCAACTACCTCGATGATTTCAGGGGTTTTGATTTTCGGTTTTTCTGGTTTAGGGAGTTCTTGTTTTGTCATGGGAACTTCCTCTATCAGTTCGTCACTAATATTCAGCATTGCAATTTCAGCGTCGTTTGAATAGAATGTTTTCCATTCAATGGTAAAATAGACCAACGCCAAAACGGCGGAGAGACCAATTAAAAAATAAAGACCAGAGTTTTTTTCAACTTGCTGTTTTGAATTCTTTTTTACTTCCATGGTACTGATTTTTAAGTTATCGTACCAACAAAGTAGATTCGTTTACGTGGGTAGAAAAGCTAGAATGAGCGAACGCTCCGGTTCATTGCGTGAACGGGTCGGTTAAAAAAGGCCGTGTAATTGCGCATCAATACGGTTGATGACTTCACCCAGGTCTTCCGGCTCGTCAACAAAGTTGATTTCGTCAACATTAAAAACCAAAAGTTTACCCTTGTCATAGGTGTCAATCCATGCTTCGTAGCGTTCGTTAAGGCGGCTCAAATAATCAATGGAAATGGAATTCTCGTATTCCCGACCACGTTTGTGAATTTGATTTACCAAATTTGGGATGGAACTTCTCAGATAAATCAATAAATCTGGCGGCTGTACCAGTGACTCCATCAACTCAAAAAGGCTACTGTAGTTGTCAAAATCGCGATTAGTCATTAAACCCATCGCGTGAAGGTTGGGTGCGAAAATATGGGCATCCTCATAAATGGTACGGTCCTGAATCACATCTTTACCGCTTTCCCTAATTTTTAGGATTTGACGGTACCGACTGTTCAAAAAATAAATTTGAAGATTGAAACTCCACCGTTCCATTTGGGTGTAAAAGTCATCCAAATAAGGATTGTCGACCACATCTTCAAAGTGTGCGTCCCATTTGTAATGTTTTGACAGTAAATTGGTTAATGTGGTTTTACCTGCGCCAATATTTCCTGCGACAGCGATGTGCATAGCTAATGGTTTTCCGTTCAAATCGGTCCTCGCAATATACAAAGTATATCGACCCCAAGAAAAAAAACCCAAGCCAAACCGACACCTTCAAGATTATAAAAAAGGGGTTTTAAAATTATCTTCCGAATGCCTACATTTGCCAACCGAAAGAGGAAGGATTTGACCGATTGCAACCTCGGAAAAAAATGCTAAAAAGTAACGTAGTCTTTCTTTCCTGCATTCGTCAAATCCTCTAAAAAAAGACTTAAGAATGCCATATTTGTTTACTTCTGAATCTGTTAGTGAAGGACACCCTGATAAAATTGCCGACCAAATCAGTGATGCATTGCTTGATAATTTTCTTGCGTTTGACCCACAAAGTAAGGTGGCTTGCGAAACCTTGGTAACCACAGGGCAAGTAGTTTTGGCCGGAGAAGTGAAGAGCAATACCTATTTGGACGTACAACATATTGCTCGAGAAGTGATAAACAGTATTGGTTATACCAAAGGAGAATATCAGTTTAGTGGGGACTCTTGCGGGGTAATTTCCCTGATTCACGAACAATCTCAGGATATCAACCAAGGGGTAGACCGAGCTACAAAAGAGGAGCAAGGTGCGGGAGACCAAGGAATGATGTTCGGATATGCTACCAAGGAAACTGAAAACTACATGCCATTGGCGCTTGATATTTCCCATAAAATTCTTCAAGTATTGGCTGAGTTGCGAAGAGAAGGCACACAAATTGATTATTTGCGACCCGACGCTAAGGCTCAGGTTACCATTGAGTATTCTGACGAAAATGTTCCACAACGGATTGACACTATTGTGGTCAGCACCCAGCATGATGCTTTTGATGAAGATGAAAAAATGTTGGCCAAAATCAAGGAAGATATCATTTCAATTCTGATTCCTGAGGTCAAAAAGTTGTTGCCGGAGAATATCCAGAGTTTGTTTACAGATGATATCAAATATCACATCAACCCTACAGGGAAATTTGTGATTGGTGGTCCCCATGGAGATACCGGTTTAACCGGAAGAAAAATCATTGTGGATACCTATGGTGGTAAAGGTGCCCATGGCGGAGGTGCTTTTAGTGGCAAAGACCCAAGTAAAGTAGACCGCAGTGCTGCTTATGCTGCACGGCATATTGCGAAGAATTTGGTCGCGGCTGGTGTGGCAGACGAATTGTTGGTTCAAGTCAGTTATGCGATTGGGGTGGTGGAACCGACTTCAATTTTTGTCGAATCGTACGGTACGGCCAATGTTGATATGACGGACGGAGAAATTGCTCAAAAGGCAGCAGCGCTTTTCGATATGCGCCCCTTTGCCATAGAGGAACGTCTCAAACTTCGGAATCCCATGTACTTGGAAACCGCGGCTTACGGACATATGGGTAAGGAACCGAAGTTGATTTCCAAGGTTTTTGAATCCCCCTACAATGGGAAAATAGAGAAACAGGTTGAACTGTTTACTTGGGAGAAGTTGGATATGGTGCCTGAGGTAAAGGCCGCATTCAATCTTTAGGTATTCAAGGGGGCGGTCTCCATTTCATCAATTCGCCCCACATCGATGACGATACCATTGTTTTCACGTTTCACTACGTAAACGAACTTTTTACCCCATTCTATTTCTGTCGCCTTGTAAGACGAACGGGAGTAAACCGTTTGTGATGAAGATTCATCATGGGCACGCATGGCTATTACGAATTCCGCGTCTTTTTCTACCAAATCTGCGGCAGTCAATCCGTAAAGGGGACTCTTATCAGATATGGGATGAACAATGGTCCACATATAGGGCATAAAGGCCACCTTGTCACGTTCTAACTCTAAGGAATAAAAATCGCGCAGCTCCGAGTTCTTTCGTTGCATCGCCAGATTTACTTGTACTTCCAATTCCAATAGTTGGTTACTTTGCGGATTCACCACACGAAACATGAAACCATTGATGTCGTGATAGGGTCCAATCACAGCGTTTTCGCTGTAGCGAATTTTTGCCGATGGTCTCGAGAATCTACCATACAACAATCCCGTGGCCAGGGCAAAGCCCAACAACCCCATCATGGATTCAACAGCAGCTACGATATTGGCAGGATACCCCATCGGAGCTACTCGACCATAACCCAAAGTGGTAATCGTTTGGGCACTAAAGAAAAAACCTTCCATAAACTGGTCAAAGGAGCCGTCCGCAACAATTCCCGTCAAATTTTCTACTCCAATAACGGTATAAATCGATGCAAAAAGGATGTTGATACCAAAATATGCCACGAGTATTAGGACAAAAAAACGAGACCATGACATGGTAATTAGAGAATGGAAAAAATTCAGTCGTTCAAAAAAAGGAATGTTTATTTTTTTGACATTGAACGAACCATCCTTATTTAGGGCGCGATATCCTCCAGTATCATTTTTAGTCCCTAATCCAAAATCATTGAATTTTTTGCTTCTTCGCGTGGCCATACGTTAGGTGGTTTTGGAAATGCATCCCAATCAAACGAAATTAAAGGAATTTTCGGGGCTACCAAATCCCTAATCCATGGGGTTGTTTTGTTGGATAAATCAGAACTGTTTCGAGATGTCAGGTGAAATGGTTTTCGTAGTTTTAATCCAAATACTACACGCAATGAAAAACACCCTTCGACCTTTATTTATCTTCGTGACCTTTTCGTTGGTAATCACTATCGCCTGTAAAAAAACAGCCGCGACGGTTGAGATAGACGAGAACTATGTAGCGGAGAATTATACCAAAAAAGAGGTGGATATTGTGATGCGTGATGGCGTGAAATTGCATACTACCATTTACTCTCCAAAAGATACTTCAAAGGAGTATCCCATTTTGATGCAACGAACGCCCTACAGTTCAAGACCCTACGGAGAAGGTTTCGTGAAAACCAAAATAGGACCCAACAAACATTTGATGAAAGAAGGGAACATCATAGTATATCAAGATGTGAGGGGACGATGGATGAGTGAAGGGCATTATGACAATATGAGGGCTTACATTCCCATCAAGCAGTCTGATAAAGATGTAGATGAGAGTTCCGATACCTACGATACTATTGAGTGGTTGGTGAATAATGTGGAAAACAACTATGGGAACGTGGGCATTTGGGGTATATCCTACCCGGGCTACTATAGCACCTACGCGACGGTGGATGCACATCCGGCGTTAAAGGCGGCATCACCACAGGCTTGTATTGGAGACTTTTTCTTTGACGATTTCCATCACAATGGCGCGTACCTTTTGAGTTACTTTCGGGTAACATCGCTTTTCGGTACCCCACGACCCAATAACGATAGTCCCATTGACACGGCTTGGTACAGTTTCCCAGATATTGGTACCGAAGACCAATACCAATTCTTTTTGGATGCTGGCCCGCTAGAGAATCTGAATTCTTATTTTGAATACGAAACAGCAGATACTCCAAAAATGAGACCAGAAGGCATGACCGATGACTTCTTTTGGAATGAAATCAAGGAGCACCCAAATTATGACGCCCTTTGGCAAAGCAAAGGTCTCATCCAACATTTAAAAGATGTCAAAAGCCATGTAGCCACCATGGTCGTGGGAGGGTGGTTCGATGCCGAAGACCTATATGGTCCGTTGGAGACCTATAAAAACATTGAAAAATACAATCCAGGCAATTACAATACCATGGTTTTTGGTCCTTGGGACCATGGCGGTTGGGCTCGCAGTAAAGGAAGAACCGCGGTGGGCAACTACTATTTTGGGGATTCCATTTCAGAATTCTATCAAGAAAAAATCGAAACCCGATTCTTCAACCATTTCTTGAAAGAGGAAGGGAATGGCGATACTGGTCTGCCTGAAGCCTATGTTTTTGATACGGGTAAAAAAGACTGGGATACTTTTGATACTTGGCCACCAGAGCAAACAAAGTCCAAAACTTTTTTCCTATCCGAAAACCAAATGCTAACGGATGACCAAACGGGTGATGCTGGAATTCAATTCGTAAGTGATGTGAAAAAACCGGTACCCTATTCGGAGGATATCAAAACTGTTTTCACGCCGCGAAAATATATGACCGACGACCAACGGTTTGCTGCCCGTAGGTCTGATGTGCTGGTTTTCGAAACCGATGTGATGGAAGAAGATTTGACCTTAGCTGGGGACATCTTGGCGAAACTTAATGTAGCTACTACCGGAACTGCCGCGGATTGGATTGTTAAGGTAATCGATGTACACCCCAATGCGGTGGAAACCAATGAGGAGATGCAAGACCATTTGAAAATGTCCAATTATCATCTCATGGTACGGAGTGAGGTGATGCGGGGACGTTTTCGCAACAGTTTTTCAGAACCCGAACCGTTTGAACCGAATCAAAAAGCAGCAGTGAACATCAAGTTGCAAGACGTTTTCCACACGATAAAAAAAGGACATAAGCTCCAAGTTCAGATACAAAGTACTTGGTTTCCCTTGATTGATTTGAATCCGCAAACCTATGTGGATAATATTTTCAAAGCCAAGGAGGAAGACTTCAAAACGCAGACCCATACGGTATTTACGGATTCCAGTATTGAGTTCTCCGTTTTGGAACCGTAACTACGGTTTATTATGTGATTTTTTTCTTAAAGATTAGGATTTTAGAATATTCTGACTTTATATTTGTCTCAATAAGTTCAAACACGTATTGAATAGTTATCAAGAAAGGTGGAGGGAATAGACCCTATGAAGCCTTAGCAACCCTTGTCTGTCAAGAAGGTGCTAAATTCTATTCGTTTCGACGAAATAGATAACGATTATCGAATTTTCGATTTTACTTTCTTATAACTTTTTGATTTTACTTTTCTACCAAGGTGGTAGAATTGGTTTGGCTTTTTTAATCGATAGAATTAATTAAAAAACAAAATCATGAGTGAACACAAATTAGCAACCAACGCGTTACACGCAGGCCACGACACCACCGCAACCCAAGGCACCAGAGCGGTACCCATTTATCAATCCACATCTTACGTTTTCAACGACACGGACCATGCTGCGAATCTGTTCTCTTTGGCAGAACTAGGTTTTATCTATACCCGATTAAACAACCCGACCAATCAAATCTTGCAAGAGCGATTGGCAGCCATTGAAGGTGGAATTGGCGCAGTAGTTTTCGCTTCCGGGACTGCCGCTATTTCAACAGGGTTGATGACGCTTTTAAAGGCGGGCGACCATATCGTAGCTTCTAGTAGCTTATATGGAGGTACCTATAATTTGTTGAATGTAACCCTGCCGCGTTTGGGCATAACGACAACCTTTGTAGATGCTGCGGACCCGTCAAACTTTGGAAAAGCGGTACAGGAAAATACAAGAGCATTCTTTGTGGAATCCTTGGGGAATCCAAAATTGGATGTTTTGGACCTTAAAGGTATTTCGGAAGAAGCCAAGGCAGCAAAAGTGCCTTTTATTGTGGATAATACCGTAGCTACTCCAGGCTTGCTGAATCCAATTGAGCATGGCGCAAACTTGGTTATCCATTCGTTGACCAAATACATCAATGGAAACGGAACCGCACTGGGTGGGGCCATTATCGATGCTGGAACGTTTGATTGGACCAATGGAAAATTCCCAGAATTCACCGAGCCTTCTGCAGGGTATCATGGATTGGTCTATAGCGAAGCATTGGGTGCAGCAGCCTTCACTTTTAAATTGATTTTGGAAGGCCTACGCGATTTTGGTGGAGCTTTGAGTCCAACTAATGCTTTTCAGATTATACAAGGTTTGGAGACCTTGCCCGTTCGTATCAAGCAACACAGTGAAAATGCTTTGGCCTTGGCGGAATGGCTCCAAGATAAAGATGAGGTCGCTTGGGTCAACTATCCCGGATTAAAAGGCAACAAGTACTACGATTTGGCGCAGCAATATCTTCCAAATGGTCAAAGTGGATTGGTTACTTTTGGCGTAAAAGGTGGGTTTGAAGCTGCCAAGCAACTCACGGATGCTACCAAGGTCTTTAGTCTCTTGGCGAACATCGGCGATACCAAATCCTTGATTATCCATCCAGCAAGTACCACACACCAACAGCTTTCTGAAGAAGAGCAGGCTAGCGCCGGGGTAACCCAAGATTTGATTCGGTTGTCTGTTGGCTTGGAAAACTTGGATGACCTGAAAGCAGATTTAGAAAAAGCGTTTGCCGCCGTGGACAAATCGGTCTTGGCATAACATCTTAAAAACAATAGAGCCAAAGATGGAGCGCTTCCATCTTTGGCTTTAACCCTTGCGCACATAACGTATGCTCCATTTTTTAGAGATTGAAGGCTTTACCACACAAAGTGGAAGTACACAGGATATCAAGTTATCTTATGAGGTTTTTGGACAACCTTTGCATTCAGCTCCAATTGTACTGGTCAACCATGCTTTAACTGGCAATTCTGAGGTTGCCGGAGAAGAAGGCTGGTGGTCTGATTTGATAGGTGACCATAAATGCATAGATACCCAAAAGTACACGGTACTCGCCTTTAATATTCCTGGGAATGGATACGATGGTTTTGTCATCGAAAACTACAAAGATTTTGTGGCTGGTGACATTGCAAGAATCTTCTTGAAGGGATTGCAGCAGCTTGAAATTCCAATATTGCATGCCATTATTGGCGGTTCTTTGGGAGGTGGGCTAGCATGGGAAATGGCCGTGTTGAATCCGAAAATTACCAAACACTTGATTCCAGTTGCTTCCGATTGGAAATCTACAGATTGGTTGATTGCCAACTGTCAAATTCAGGAGCAAATCTTGGTGAATTCAAAGGAGCCTGTGCACGATGCACGGATGCATGCCATGCTTTGTTATCGTACTCCGGAGTCGTTCAAGGCTCGTTTTCAACGCAGTACAAATGAAGAACTGCAGGTTTTCAATGTAGAAAGTTGGTTGATGCATCACGGGAAAAAACTCCAAGAGCGCTTTCAACTCTCTGCCTACAAGTTGATGAACCAGCTTTTGAAAACCATAGATGTTACCCGAAATGGGGAGACGGGGTTTGAACAATTGGCTGCAAGCGATACACAAATCCACATTGTTGGGGTGAACTCCGACTTGTTTTTCACTGCTGAGGAGAATAAAGAAACCTATCGGCGATTTGCGCAAGGCAACTCGAATGTGACCTATGGTGAAATCCAATCCGTGCACGGTCATGATGCTTTTTTGATTGAATTCAAGCAGTTGGAGAAGTTGTTGAGACCTATATTTTCACAAAATGGGATAACTACTCATCGCAAGGTGTTGAAGTTTGGCGGAAAGTCGTTAGCGAATGGGGAGGGATTGAACCAGGTGCTAAAAATTATCCAAGATGGGGTAGCAAACAAAGAACGTTTTGTAGTGGTGCTCTCCGCAAGAGGCAAGGCAACAGACGAATTGGAATCGCTTTTGGAACTTGCAACTGAGGGAAAACCTTTTGAACAAGCGTTGCAAAAGTTTGTCGCCTATCAAGAAAACGGTTTCGGTATTGGAATCCAGCAAGAGGTACAACGAATTGAACAATTACTTCAGGGGGTTTCGCTTACAGGCGATTACAGCGGGAAAATAAAAGATGAATTGCTCTCTTTTGGCGAGTTGATTTCGGCTAAGGTGGTTACAGCATTATTACAAAAATCTGGAATCACTGCCGAATGGGTAGATTCAAGGGGGTTAATTAAAACAGATGATAGTTTTACCAATGCTGAGGTGGATGAAGCTGTTTCCAAGGAGAACATCATTCGTTATTTTCATGATTTGGATGAAAATGTAGTTCCTATTGTCACGGGTTTTATTGCTTCCAATGAATTAGGGGAAACCACCACTTTAGTTAGAAATGGCACCAATTATTCCGCAGCATTGTTGGCCAATTTCCTAGATGCCAAGGAGTTGGTGAACTACACGCATGTAGACGGTATTTTTACTGCGAATCCTGATTTCGTTGCTGATGCGAAACTCATTGACACCATTTCCTACGAAGAGGCTAATGAACTGGCCAATTTTGGGGCTACAATTTTGCACGCCAAAACGATTATTCCCCTCATAGAAAAGAACATTCCGCTACGCATCAAAAACACCTTTAACGCAAAGAGTGAGGGTACTTTGATTGGACCTAAAACAGAAAAAGGCGGGATTCGGTCTTTATCGGTTTTGGAAGATGTGGCCTTGATTAATCTGGAAGGACGAGGTCTTTTAGGAAAAGTAGGTATTGATGCCCGGATTTTCGGAGTGTTAGGGCGTAACAATATTAATGTTGGAATCATTTCACAAGGTTCTTCCGAAAGGGGAATTGGATTGGTGGTAGATGCGAAAAAAGCAAAGCGCGCCAAAAGGTTACTCGATGAAGAGTTCGAAACAGATTACAGCGCAAAAGATGTCAATCGAATAACGGTAACGAACGATGTCGCGGTGATTTCCATTGTGGGACTGGATTTGGGAACCTTTCACAAACCCTTTAATGCCTTAGCCAAGAACCAAGTTACTCCTTTGCTTTTCAACAACACTATTTCGGGGAAAAATGTAAGCTTGGTGGTGCGCAATGCAGACTTGCACAAAGCCTTAAATGTCATTCATGGACAGATTTTTGGTGTTGCCAAGCGTATTAATTTGGCCATTTTTGGACATGGAACCGTGGGGGGCACGCTGATTGACCAAATATTGAAATCCCAGTCCAGCATAGTCGAACGTAAGGGTATTGACCTTCGGATTTTTGGCGTAGCCAATTCGAAAAAGGTGTTGCTGAATAAAAACGGAGTGACAGCAGACTGGAATGAAAAACTTACCAAAAGAGGCGTATCGTACACGGTTGAAGATGTTGTGGATTTCGCAAAAGCGAATCATTTGGAGAATGTAATCGCAATTGATAATACTGCAAGCGAAGACTTTGTGGCAAATTATGAGCTTTTGATTAAGGAGGGGTTTGACCTGGTTTCTTCTAATAAGATAGCAAATACCCTTGGTTTTGATTTTTATGAGGCTACCCGACGGAATCTAGAGCGAAACCAAAAGAAATACCTATACGAAACCAACGTCGGCGCAGGACTCCCATTGATAGATACTATTCAATTATTGCATCTGTCTGGGGAGAACATTACGCGCATTAAAGGGGTGTTTTCAGGTTCGTTGAGCTATATTTTCAATACGTTTTCTGAAAATGAGGTACCCTTTTCCAAGGTGGTTTCTGAAGCCATGGAAAAAGGATTTACCGAGCCCGACCCAAGAGAAGATCTTTCTGGCAATGATGTGGGTAGAAAGCTTTTAATTTTAGCCCGCGAATTGGATTTGCAAAACGAGTTTTCTGAGATTCAAATCCAGAATTTGATTCCTGAAGCATTGCAATCCGTTTCCAAGGAGGTGTTTCTCTCGCAGTTGGATTCTTTGGATGCTCAGTTCAGTGACATCAAATCCAAACAAGAGGAAAACCACGTTTTACGTTACGTAGGCGATTTGCATGGCGACCTCCAAAAAGATAAAGGCATCTTGGAAGTCAAACTGATTTCCGTGCCAAAAGAAAGTGCACTAGGCCAAATCACCGGTTCCGACTCAATTATCGAGATTTTTACCGAATCCTATGGTGAGAAACCCCTCGTGATTCAAGGTGCGGGAGCAGGTGCGGCAGTTACGGCCCGTGGTGTTTTTGGAGACATACTTAGAGTCGCGGAGAAATTGTAATCACCCAAATCAGTACGATGACACACAAAAACTTCGAAACGGAAGCCATACGAACCCAGATAGAGCGTTCCCAATTTTTGGAACACTCTTCTCCAATGTATTTAACCTCAAGTTTTGTCTTCGAGGATGCAGAAGACATGCGTGCTTCCTTCGCAGAGGAAAAGGAGCGTAATATTTATTCTAGGTATTCCAATCCAAATTGTTTAGAGTTGGTGGAAAAGGTCTGCCGTATGGAAGGTGCAGCAGATGGGTTTGCTTTTGCCTCCGGAATGTCAGCCGTTTTTTCAACCTTCGCAGCCCTTTTGAATTCAGGCGACCATATTATTTCGGCTAGAAGTATTTTTGGTTCTACACATACGCTATTCAAACAATTTTTTCCCAAATGGGAGATAACTTCTAGTTTTTTTGACATTCATAATCTCGATAGTATTGATGCAATGGTAACTCCACAAACTAAAATGATTTATGCGGAGTCACCCACCAATCCTGGAGTGGATATTCTGGATTTGGAAGCCTTAGGTGCAATTGCTAAAAAACACGGGCTTTTGTTGGTCATTGATAACTGCTTTGCGACACCCTATCTGCAACAACCTATCAAGTTTGGTGCTGATTTGGTGATTCATTCAGGGACAAAGTTAATGGATGGTCAAGGCAGGGTTCTGGCTGGTATTACCGTTGGGACCAAAGAACTTATCGATAAAATCTATCGTTTCTCGAGGATTACCGGTCCGGCATTATCACCTTTTAATGCCTGGGTGCTCTCTAAAAGTTTGGAAACTTTAGGGGTTAGGGTAGACCGTCATTGTGGGAATGCTTTAGTATTGGCAAACTATTTGGAATCGCATCCCAAGGTGAATTGGGTAAAGTATCCTTTTTTAAAATCGCATCCCCAGCACATATTGGCTCAAAGGCAAATGAAAGCAGGCGGTTGCGTGGTCGCTTTTGAAGTCAAAGGCGGACTAGCCGCTGGACAAGATTTTTTTAATGGTATCAAACTGCTGTCCCTTTCTGCGAATTTGGGGGATTCCAGAAGTATTGTCACTCATCCCGCCTCTACGACCCATAGTAAACTCTCAGAAGAAGAAAGAGCCTCGGTTGGAATTACAGATGGTATGGTTCGCATCTCCGTAGGTCTAGAACATATAGATGATATTACCGCTGATATTGCCCAAGCATTTGGATAACGACCACAATTGTTAAATTTCGCTATCTTCGTAAGATGCTGTCTAAGAAGACAAAATACGGGCTAAAAGCACTTACGTATTTGGCGTCAATCGATACCAAAGAACCGGTTCAAATCTCAGAAATCGCCAAGCATGAGAATATCTCCCAAAAGTTTTTGGAAAGTATTTTGTTGACTCTTCGAAGAAATGGGTTTTTAGGCTCCAAAAAGGGAAAAGGCGGGGGATATTATCTTATCAAAAAACCAGAAGAAATTCAAATGACTGCAGTGATGCGTGTCTTAGAGGGGCCAATAGCGATGGTGCCTTGTGTAAGTTTGAATTTTTATGAAAAATGCGACGATTGCCCCGACGAAAATACCTGTGCTGTCAATCGCTTGATGCTCCAAGTGCGGGATGGGGCCTTACAGGTCTACCGCAACAATACATTGGCGGACCTCATTTCTTAGCAGAGATGTGAAATCCTGATTCTTCTTCTTCTTTCGTCAATAATTCTGCAAGAAATCAACTCAATACTGTTAAAATCTACAAAAACGATAGGGTAAACTGATTTTTTGTGCCTGCTTTAACGAATCGTATCGGAAATAAATGTAGTTTTGATAATCCTATCAAACTAGTAGGGTAATAAAAAATCCGTATGATTGCAGACCAACTTTTAGTCAATAATAAACAAGAAGCAACCTCCTTTACCAAGGACAAAGTTTCTGAAAAGCCGCAACGTAGCATTGCAAAATCTATTAGCTGGAGGATTATAGGCACATTGGATACCATCATCATTTCATGGATTGTTACCGGGACGTTGAGTTTGGCTTTTTCCATTGGTTTAGTGGAACTAGTTACTAAAATGGTACTGTATTTTTTTCATGAACGCATTTGGAACGCAATTTCCTGGGGTAAATAAATAAGAAATGGCATTCTCTCAAATACAAATAGATAATTGGAACCAACAGCTGAAAGAGGCAACCCCTGAGGAGATAGTCTCTTTTGCAGTGCAACAGGCAAAAAGCCCATTGGTTACTACCAACTTTCGCCCATACGAAGTGAACATTCTTCATGCGGTTACCCAGGTAAGTGCAGGAATCAAAGTAATTTGGTGCGATACTGGATACAATACGCCACAAACCTATAAGCACGCGGAGGATTTGATTGAAAGTTTGGCACTAAATGTCAAATTATATGTTCCAAAACAGACTTCGGCGCATCGGGATGCCGTTATGGGAATTCCGCAAATAGATGACCCTTTGCACAAAACCTTTACGGAGCAGGTAAAACTCGAACCCTTTAAAAGAGCAATGGTAGAACATCAGCCCGATGTTTGGTTTACCAACTTGAGAAAGGGCCAAACGGCTTTACGGGATAGCTTGGATATTTTCAGTTTAGGAAGCGATGGGGTTTTAAAAGTGAGTCCATTTTACCACTGGAGCGATGCCCAATTGGATGCCTACCTTGCGGAACACGAATTGCCTAACGAACATAAATATTTTGACCCAACAAAGGTTTTAGCGAACCGGGAATGTGGGTTGCATACCTAATCATGTTAGCATAAAAATAGACACGGTGAGTACATTAATTTCAGAAATACCATCAGTTGATTCCTTAAGTACTGAATCCATTTTGCAAGGGAACGCCTTGGAAAGTGAAGCGATTTATATCCTCAGGGAAGTAGCGGCGCAATTCGAGCGTCCGGTACTGCTTTTCTCGGGTGGAAAGGATTCCATAACCTTGGTGCGGTTGGCGCAGAAAGCCTTTTATCCTGCCAAGATTCCTTTTCCGTTAATGCATATTGACACTGGGCACAACTTCCCAGAAACCATTGCATTTCGCGACAAATTAGTTGCAGAATTAGGAGTAGAGTTGATTGTACGAAATGTCCAGGATTCCATTGACCAAGGCAAAGTAGTGGAAGAAACTGGAAAATATGCAAGCCGAAACACGTTGCAAACCACAACCCTTCTGGATGCCATTGAAGAGTTCAAATTTGATGCTTGTATCGGTGGTGCCCGTCGCGATGAAGAAAAAGCGAGAGCCAAAGAACGTATTTTCTCAGTTAGAGATGACTTTGGACAGTGGGATGAGAAGAGCCAACGTCCTGAGCTGTTCGATATGTTGAATGGTAAAATTGAATTGGGACAAAACGTTCGTGTTTTTCCTATCAGTAACTGGACCGAATTGGACGTTTGGAGCTATATCCAACAAGAACAAATTGAAATTCCTTCCATTTATTTCGCTCACAAACGAAATATCTTTTTGAGGGATGGCTTGATTTGGTCTGCAGAAGACGATGTGGTTTTTCGAGCAGAAGATGAAGTTGTTGAAGAACGAACTGTTCGCTTTAGAACTGTAGGCGATATGTCTTGTACCGCTGCGGTGGAGTCTGAGGCGGATACGATTGATAAAGTAGTATCCGAAATTCGAGCTTCAAAAATATCAGAGCGTGGCGCTCGGATTGATGACAAACGTTCCGAGGCTGCCATGGAGAAAAGAAAACAGCAAGGGTATTTCTAAAAACAACCAACAAGAAAGAATATGAAAGTACTGAAGATAGCAACGGCTGGAAGTGTTGACGATGGGAAAAGCACCTTGATTGGAAGGTTGTTGTATGATACCCAATCCTTAACAGAGGATAAATTAGAGGCCATTAAGAAGAGCAGCGAGCAAAGAGGGTATGACTACCTTGACTTTTCCCTAGCGACTGATGGTTTGGTAGCCGAACGCGAACAAGGAATTACCATTGACGTGGCCCATATCTATTTCTCTACGCCCACCACGAGTTACATCATTGCCGATACTCCCGGACACGTTGAGTATACTAGGAACATGGTAACGGGTGCTTCAACATCACAAGCGGCTATCATTTTGATTGATGCACGAAAAGGGGTAGTCGAGCAGACCTATCGTCACTTTTTCATCAACAACCTGCTTCGTGTGAAGAACATCATCGTTGCAGTGAAT
>ERZ1740062.364-NODE-364-length-26981-cov-4.430699_pt1 | contig 26981 bp, 26 predicted proteins | sample MGYA00581741_ERZ1740062 | MGnify/ENA primary metagenome ERZ1740062 (study PRJEB43018, sample SAMN04849747) | marine metagenome | isolation source: floating plastic debris | place: Pacific Ocean | collected 2008-09-01 | study: EMG produced TPA metagenomics assembly...
TTCGGTTATGACGGTGATATGGATCAGGCCATTACGATCCGCACGATGGTATTCCGTGACGGTCAGTACAGTTTTCAGGCTGGCGCTGGGATCGTCGCCGATTCGGTGCCCGAAAAAGAATACGCTGAAGTACTCGCCAAGAGCGCGATCTTGCGTCGCGCGATGGCATTGGCGGGGGCTGGTTTATGAGTGCGCCACAGACTTTTGATCATTGCCGTTTGTTGATGATCGACAATTATGATTCGTTCACTTACAACCTCGTTCAGGCGTTCGCCGCGCTGGGTGCCGAGCTGCTTGTGTATCGCAACGACAAGTTGCGAGTGGATGAGGCGATCGCGCTGGATCCAAGCCATGTGGTGATTTCTCCGGGGCCCGGTCGGCCGGACGAGGCGGGACAATCGCTGGCAATGATCGAGGCTTTTGCGGGCCGACGCCCGCTGCTCGGCGTCTGTCTCGGACACCAGAGCATCGTGCAGCATTTTGGCGGACAGATCGTACGAGAGCAGCGCTTGATGCACGGCAAGACGTCCGATATTGAGCATGATGGCGAGGGTGTTTTTGTCGATTTGCCAGAACCGATGCAGGTTGGTCGATATCATTCGCTGGCCGCAGCAGCGGACGCGATACCGGATTGTTTACGAGTGACCGCCAGAACCGCACGCGGCGAGATCATGGGTGTGCGACATCGGGAGTTACCCATCGAAGGCGTCCAGTTCCATCCGGAAAGCGTGTTGACGCCGCAAGGCAATACGTTGATGGCCAATTTTCTGCGTTTTGGAGCCGCACCATGAAAGACTCGATCAGTGGGCTACTGGAAACGGTGCTACGTGGCGAGCATCTCAGCGAAGATCAGGCAGGACAGATCATGCGGGCGCTGGCCGACGATGCGCTCGAGCCCGCGATGGCAGGTGCCATGCTCGCGGCATTGAGGGCAAAAGGCGAGACAGCCGATGAGGTGCGTGGGTTTGCACGAGTGATGCGAGAGCGCGCGATTCGCCCGGCCATTGCGCCGGACCTGCCGACCGTCGATGCGGTGGGCACGGGTGGCGACGGGTCAGGCAGTTACAACCTGTCGACCGGCACGGGTTTGTTGGCCGCCGCCGCAGGCGCGCAGGTGGTCAAACATGGCAATCGGTCCGTCTCCAGCAAGTCCGGGAGTGCCGACATGTTGGAGTGCCTGGGCCTTAAACTGCCACTTGACGCCGAGGCTGCGGGCGAGTGCCTGACGGCAACCGGTTTTACTTTTCTGTTTGCGCCTGCCTACCACCCAGCCATGAAATCCGTTGTGCCGGTCCGTCAGGCAATGGGTGTGCGCACCGTGTTCAATATTCTGGGTCCTCTGACTAATCCGGCAGCACCGCCGTATCAGGTGATCGGTGCGTTTAGTACGGTCGTGGCGAAATTGATGGCCGAAGCGCTGGCGGGTTTGCCGATTCGGCGCGCCCTGGTCGTGCATGGTGACAACGGATGGGACGAGGCAACACCGGTCTCGCCCTTCACGCTGTTCGACGTCACGCCGGGCAATGTATCCGTCTCAGTGCGGAGCCATGAAGACTACGGTCTGCCACCCTGCAACGCAGAGGATCTGGCTGGCGGCGATGCCGCGCATAATGCGCATGCGCTGCGCGCCGTGTTTACTGGCGACGATCAAGGTGCGCACCGGCATGCGTTGTTGATGGGCACGTCGCTGGTGCTCGAGTCGGCGGGTCTGGTCGACAACCCGATGGCAGGTGTGTCCCGGGCGGCTGCCGCCATCGACGATGGGCGAGCGGCTGCATTGCTAGAGCAATTGGTAACGATCTCGTCATGAGTGATTTTCTGAATGACATGGCCGCGAACAGCCGTGATCGCGCAGCGAGCGCGATGCAGCAACGCGGCGAAGACGCGTTATGGTCGCTGGTGGAGTCGTGTAGTGCTGCACCCGCGCTATTGCTGCGACACCCGTTTGAGGTCATCGCAGAAATCAAAGGTACGTCGCCGGCAGAGGGTGCGTTGGCCGACCACGCCACACTCGATCGCGCCGGGCTGGCGCGGCAGTACGCGGCGGCTGGTGCGTGCGCGGTATCGGTGCTCACTGAACCATCGCGGTTCGACGGCAGCCTTGAGCATCTGGCGGAAGTGGCTCAGGTACTGGCGCCATCCAGCGTGCCGGTGATGCGCAAAGACTTCATTACAAGCCCCTACCAACTACTGGAAGCGCGTGTGGCCGGCGCCGGCGGCGTGCTGCTGATCATCGCGATGCTGGACGACATGACATTGATGGAATGTCTGCAACGGGCATCCGCGTTACGTTTGTTCGTTTTGCTCGAGTGTTTTGACGAGGATGATATCGCCCGCAGCAAGCGACTACTGAAGCTTCCGGCGGCGCAACAGCTCGCGGCCAGCCGGCAGCTGCTGGTTGGCGTGAACACGCGCGACTAACGCACGTTGGCGGTCGACGCGACGCGCCTTGAGCGGCTGGCACCATTGCTGCCCGACGACATCCCATTGGTCGCAGAGAGCGGCTTGAAAACACCCGACGATGTGGCGCGTGCTGCGGCGCTCGGTTATCGCGTTGCGTTGGTGGGCACGGCACTGATGCGGGCCGACGATCCCGCCGGACTCATCGCGAGGTTTCGATCAGCCGCATGAGGGCCTCGGTGAAAATCTGTGGACTGACGACGCCAGAAGCAGTGGCGGCTGCGGTAGAGGCCGGGGCGGATGCCGTTGGTTTTGTCTTTGCGCCATCACCGCGCGAGGTCACCATCGCGGATGCCATACTGCTGGCAGGGGTCGCACGTGGTCAGGCTAAAGTCGTTGCGGTGATGCGCCATCCGACGCCAGCGCTGGCGGCTGAGGTGCAGGCCAGGCTACAACCGGATTGGTTGCAGACCGATGCGGCAGACTTCGATACGTTCGATGTAATGCCCGGAGTTTCTGCTTTACCGGTATTCCGCGATGGGCATACGCTGCAACCCGATGATCTGCCGACAAGACTGCTCTACGAAGGCCGTGACAGCGGTCGCGGCGAAACGGCGGACTGGCACACAGCGCGCGCAGTTGCCGACGGTCGACAGCTCATACTTGCCGGTGGGTTGGCCATCGACAATGTGGCCGCGGCTATCCGCGCTGTCCGGCCGTGGGGTGTCGATGTCTCCAGCGGGGTAGAAGACACACCGGGCGTCAAGAACCTGAACAAAATTGCTTGCTTCATTGATGCAGCGCGAACGGCGTTTGCAGACCTTCAAACAGAGAAAAACCAATGAGTATGACTTTCACGGATTCCGAAAAACGTGATCTGCTGGCCGAGCTTCTGGCTGGCAAGCTGCCGGACCAGCGCGGACGCTTCGGTCCTTTTGGCGGTCGCTATGTGCCAGAGACCCTGGTACCGGCGCTGGATCGACTCGAACAGGGAGTGCGCGAGCACTTGCCCGATCCGGCGTTCCAGGCGGCAGTCACCCGTCAATTGACGGAATGGGGCGGGCGCCCGACAGCCCTGACGCATGCGCCCGGCCTCAGCCGTGCCTGGGGCGCGGATGTCTGGTTGAAGCGTGAGGATCTCGCGCACACCGGCGCCCACAAGATCAACAATGCGATTGGTCAAGCGCTGCTTGCGAAGCGACTGGGCGTGAAACGGATCGTGGCCGAGACCGGCGCAGGTCAGCACGGCGTAGCGTCGGCGGCAGCCTGTGCGCGAGTTGGGTTGCCGTGTACCGTGTACATGGGGGCTGTCGATATCGATCGGCAGGCGCCGAATGTGGATCGAATGCGTCGTCTCGGTGCCAAAGTTGTCGCCGTCGAATCGGGGGATAAAACCTTGCGCGCGGCGATCGATGAGGCGCTTCGCGATTGGGTATCCGATCCCAACGATACCTATTATCTGCTCGGGTCAGCGGTCGGGCCGCACCCTTACCCGTATCTTGTGCGAGAGCTGCATCGCTGCATCGGCGATGAGGCCCGCACGCAGATGCTCGAGCGCACCGGTACACTGCCGGACGCCGTTTTCGCCTGCGTGGGAGGTGGCTCCAACGCGATTGGCTTGTTCCATGCGTTTCTCGCCGATACCGATGTGGCCATTATCGGCGTCGAGGCTGGTGGTAGTGGCAGCGGTCTCGGCCAGAATGCTGCGACACTGGCCACCGGCACACCGGGCGTACTGCAAGGCAGTTATACGATGATCCTGCAGGACGCGGATGGCCAGGTGCAGGAGACTCAGTCGGTCTCCGCCGGGTTGGACTATTCCGGTGTCGGACCAGAGCATGCATTTTTGCAAGCGGTGGGCCGCGTTCAGTACATTGCTGCGAGCGATGCAGATGCGCTCGACGCATTGGACGAATGCTGTGCAGAAGAGGGTATCCTGACGGCGTTGGAGACCGCGCACGCCTTCGCGGGTGCGCGCGACTGGGCTCGCGCTAACCCAGGCAAGACTCTGTTGATCGGCAATTCAGGGCGTGGTGATAAGGATATGCCAACGTTGACGCAGCACCCGACGAAGAGGACACACAATGCAGGCGCATGAACGCATCACCCAATCAATCCGCAGCGCGGCACAACGCGGGGGCGCGCTCGTGCCGTTCCTCACGGCCGGCTACCCGATACGTGACGAGTTTGTTGATCGGCTGCGAGAGATCGCACCATCGGCAGATGTGATTGAGGTCGGCGTGCCGTTTTCCGATCCGATGGCGGACGGCATGACCATTCAGCGCTCCAGCCATCAGGCCATCGAAAACGGGGTCACGCTGCGCTGGATCCTGCAGCAGCTAAGCGACGTTAAGGCGGATCTGGATACACCGATCGTGCTGATGTCTTATTTGAACCCCATGCTGGCCTATGACCTCGACGACCTGGCTCGCGACGCGCTTGAGGCCGGCGTGTGTGGATTTATCGTGCCCGACCTGCCATTTGAGGAATCTGCGCCAGTGCGCGATGCGTTGGACGAGGCCGGTATTGGTTTGATCCAGCTGGTGACGCCGGCGACACCACCGGCACGCATCGCGACCTTGTGTGCCGAGAGTCGTGGCTTTGTCTATGCGGTCACCGTGACGGGCATCACCGGTGGTCAGACCGGATTGCCTGCCGAGGTCAGCGACTATCTGCAACGTGTCAGAGACGTCTCACCGCTGCCGGTCTGCGCCGGTTTCGGTATTCGCAGTCAGGCTGACGTCGCTCGGATCAATGCCTGCGCGGATGGTGCGCTCGTCGGCTCGGCTTCAAGGCGCTGGTGGAAGTACTGGAGCAACGAGGTGACGCTGGCGCGTTTGTCGCTGGCCTGCGAGGCTGATGAAAAAGGTCTTCAGTGCCGACAACCTGGTGACGGTCGCGCACTATCGCAACATACTTGAAGCGGAAGGGATCGCGACCGAAATCCGCAATCAGAATCTCGGTAGCGTGCTCGGCGAAGTGCCGTTCACTGAAGTCTGGCCACAGCTGTGGGTCAAGCATACCTGGGACGAACCGCGCGCTCGCGAGCTGATCGCCACTGCGCAAGAAGCACCGGAGGTCGGTGAGCCGTGGATCTGTCGCTATTGCCAGGCTAGCAACGAGTCGCATTTTGCGGCTTGCTGGCAATGTGGCGCCGTCGATGAGACGCTCTAACAGCCAGTAAATCGCGTACAATGCGCGATCACAACGCCGGTCTAAAACGGCATTTGCAGAACGGAGAACGACCTTGCGCTGGGTAATGCGTTCAAAAATTCACAAGGCCCGTGTGACGGAGGCAGACGTCAACTATGTTGGCAGTATCACCATCGACCGCAGTCTGATCGAGCTGGCCGGCTTGTGGGAAAACGAAAAGGTGTTGGTGGTGTCCAATACCTCAGGTTCGCGCCTGGAGACCTACGTGATCGCAGGCGAGCGCGATTCCGGCGTGATTTGCATGAATGGCGCGGCCGCACATTTGATCAGCGAAGGCGAAGAACTCATTATCATGGCCTTCGAGCTGACAGATCGGCCGCTTGAGCCGAGCGCCATTTTGGTCGATGAGCGCAATCGTTTTGTTCGCTATCTCACTGAGATACCAGCCAGCAAAGCCTGACTATTCAGAATTTCACGTAGGAGCCCGGCATGATTATCTTGCTGTCGCCGGCGAAGACACTCGACTTCGACGCCGCTGTAAACGTCAATACGTCCACAGAGCCGCAGTTCAACGCTGACGCTGCCAAACTGATTCGGCGCCTCAAGAAGTTGTCGGCGAGTGAGTTGCGCCAGTTGATGAAACTGTCTCCTGCGCTCGCGACGCTGAACGTTGATCGTTATCGCGCATGGCGGGAAACGCCGGTTGCCGATGCGACCCGGCCTGCCTTGTTCGCATTTAAAGGCGATGTCTATCTCGGGCTAGATGCCGCGACGCTGAGTAAACGTGACGTGACCTGGGCACAGCGCCGGTTGCGTATCCTGTCCGGGCTCTACGGTGTGCTGCGGCCGCTTGATCTGATGCAACCCTATCGACTGGAGATGGGTACACGACTGGCCAACGAGCGCGGCAGCAATCTCTATGATTTCTGGCAGGAACGCGTTACCCAGTCACTGGCGGAGAGCTTGCAGGAGGCGCGCCCATCCTTGTGCGTGAATCTCGCTTCCAATGAGTATTTTGGCGCTGTGGACGTCGAGGCATTGCCGGCCAGAACCATCACGCCGCGTTTTTTGGACTACAACCGTGGCGACTATCGATTCCTGAGCTTTTACGCCAAGCGTGCGCGCGGCTTGATGGCGCGCTGGATCATCCAGTCACGGACGAAATCGGCTCGCGGGCTGCTACGTTTTGACGTGGATGGTTATCGCTACAGCGCAGACCATTCGACAAAAGACGCGCCGACGTTTATTCGCGATCCCCAGCAGTAGCGACTGTGGCGGGCGCGGTCAGGCGACTTGCTGAGAGTCGTCGTCGCTCATCGTGGCGCGAATTTCCTTGACCAGCAGGCGCATGCTCTCAGAGCTGTCTTTCTCGCCGAGATACACCGGCGGGTCACGACGCAAGCCCGCCCAATTGTTGGTATCAATGACGCACTGCAGGTAGCGGATATTGCGGTTGATTGCCTCGATGTAGGGATTACGCCCGTCAAATAACGGCTCAATGAACCGGTAAGTCTTGTCGAATTCTTCATCCAGACGCTTACGCGCACCATCGCGGAAGAACATGGGTGTCTTGCGTAATAAGTCCTCGCCGGACGCGTAGATCAGGCGTTGATCACCACTGTCTGTGCGTTGTTGAGCGACGCCACCAATGACGAATTCTTCATACAAGCGGTCGCGACATTTCTCGAGATAGCAGCGGTCTGCCATCTGTGCGAGAAGGTCGCCCGTACCGACGATGCAGCCAATGCGGATATCGCGCGCATTGCTCACCGATAACCTGTGCAAATCGATTTCGTAGCCGGTGAAATGGACGAGTTGTGTGGCTAGTTCGGTCTGGTCGCCAAGACCGATACTGACCAGATAATCGTCCAGGAACGCGGCGCTGCGGCTGACATGAACGCGTGTGAATTCAGCGCCGTTGCGGATATCCGCGTCCCGTTCAATATGACGGATATAGCCTGCATCGTGAAACAGCGAGATGATCAGCGCTAACTCCGCGCGGGCGGCCCCGAGCTGCATTTCCGGCTTCGCGACCGATTCGTAGCCGGCGATTAACCGGGCCACAGCCAACGTCATATCCAGCGTGTGTTGCACATCGTGATAGGTGGTATCACAACCGTGATATCCCGGGAAGCGACCCGTGAACAAGCGCTGGAAGTCGTGGAAAGCCAACCACACTCGATCGTAGGCCGCATGCGGATAGGTCGTCAGGAACAGATCCCGCACGCCGTCGCGAACCGCATGCATCGATGACACATCGACCCTGTCGGTAACATCAAAATTGTTGCGGCGATCCTGCGAAGGGCGCAACGTTGACTCGGCTTTGGCGCTGGTTGCTGGCACGTTAGCGGTCATTCTCATCAATCGTGTTGGGGCCAGAGTGTACGTGATCCACACAGGCAAGGCTGCTCATGGGATTTATCGCCCAAGCGACCCCAAAGCTGAATCCATATATGGGCGGTTTAGGCAGCAATGATGCCCGCACTCGCCAGAAGCGCGTCTATCTGCGCTGGGCGGCCCCGGAAATCGACATAGGCGTCCTGTATGTCTCTGCTTCCACCAATTTCAAGAATGTGTTCCCGGAAGGACTGTGCGATGCGCTGGTCGTAAATATCACCGACCTCATCGAAGGCCGCGAACGCATCCGCCGCCAACACTTCCGCCCACTTGTAGCTGTAGTAGCCGGCGGCATAACCACCCGCGAAAATGTGCGTGAAACTATTCTCGAAGCGCGCATAGTCGGGGACATCGAACAGGCTCGTTTGGGTGCGAGTCTGTGCGATCAGTTGTTGTGCGAAATCCGGTGTGAGCGCATCGGCCTCGTTGTGCAGACGGAAGTCGAATAACGCGAATTCCAGTTGTCGTAACATTTGCAGACCGGCGCCGACATTGCGCGCCTGCAGCAGCAGATCAAAGGTCTCTTTGGGCAGTTGCTGCCCTGTCTCGTAGTGTTCACTACAGGAATGCAACACACCGTAATGCCACGCGAAATTCTCCATGAACTGGCTCGGTAACTCGACGGCGTCCCACGGCACGCCATTGATGCCCGCGATAGTCGGGTAGTCGATGCGCGTCAGCAGGTGATGCAGCATATGCCCGAACTCATGGAACAGCGTGACGACATCGGAGTGGCTGAGCAGCGACGGCGTTGCATCGTCGGCGGGCGAGAAATTACAGACGAGATAGCCGACCGGTAACGTCACGGGCTGATCCAGTCCGGCGCGGACGACACATTCGTCGATCCAGGCGCCACCGCGCTTGCCACTGCGCGCGTACAAGTCCGCATAAAAGCCGCCGATCGCTTTCCCGTCGCTATCGTGCACCGAATAAAACCGAACGGTAGGATGCCAGACCGAGAGGTCATCGTGGGCCTGCAGCGACAATCCGTACAGACGCTCCGCCAGTTCGAACAGTCCGGCGACGACGCGCTCAGCTGGAAAATAGGGGCGCAGTACATCATCGGAAATCGAATAGCGCGCGGCCTTGTAACGCTCGGAATAAAACGCGATGTCCCAGGCGTTTAGCGGACGACCTGCGAGTTTGGTGAATTCGTCCAGTTCCTGTTGTGCGCTGACAACGCTGCGCGTCCGCAGATCGTCCAGAAAAGTCAGCACTTCATCGACCGATCCGGCCATTTTGGCCGCCAGTGAATAGTCCGCATAGGACTGGAAGCCGAGCAACGCGGCCAGCGATTGACGGACACGCAGAATCTGGTCGATCAGGCCGGTATTGTCGTGGCTCGCGTCATGCTGGTCGCCACTGGCCGCCCGGGTCATCCAGGCCGCATAAAAGTGCTGGCGTGTTGCCTCGGATCGGGCGTGAGTCATGACCGCTTGATAGACGGGTTGGCTCAGGTCGAACAGCCAACCATCCTTGCCTGCATCCTGTGCGTTTTGTGCCGCCTGACGTAGCAGATTATCCGGAATGCCGGCGACCGCTGATTGCTCCACCGTGTGCCATGCCCACGCATCGGTACAGGCTTGAACATTGTTAGCGAATTGCGCTTGCAGCGCACTGAGCCGCTGCATGAGCTCACGATACTGTGCTTGCCCGGCATCGTCGAGATTCACGCCCGCAAGACGGAAATCGCGCAAGGCGTGCGCGACGACCTGATGTTGTTGGGGTTCGCTATCCTCCGGTAGCGCAGCGGCGACGGCTTGATAACCCTCAAACAGCCGACGGTCTTGCGCGAGTCGAGAAGAAAATTCGGTGATATCGGCGAGGGCGGCAAGGTACTCGCGCTGCCACTCGTCGCTGTGCGCCACCATATTGAGGTGAGAAATTGGTGACCAGCGCCGGCCGAGCTCGTGCAGCAACGCCTGATGCCCATGAACCAGGCTGTCGAAGGTATACTCCGCACCACTCGCCAACAACTGCCAGCGCCCCTCAAGGTCCTCGAGGAGCGCGTCGGTCATCGGGCGGATATCGGCTGCCGAAATATTTTCGAAGTCGGGCAGGTCGAATAGCGAGCCAGCGGAATTGAGCGTGCTTGACGTCATCGTAGAGCGCAACCAATCTATTCCTTAAATATTAGCATGTTCATGCCTCGCGGCGGAACGTTGACGAGGTTTCGGCAGAGCCTCCGAGGGAAACAGAGTGAATACAGCGTACGACTTGATTGTGATCGGCGGCGGCAGCGGCGGCCTCGCGCATGCGCAGCGCGCCGTAGAATATGGGGCGAGCGTCCTGGTCATTGAGTCGGGTCGTCTTGGCGGCACTTGCGTCAACGTCGGCTGCGTGCCGAAAAAAGTGATGTGGTATGCCGCGAGCGCCGCACATGATCGAGTGTTGTCCGAGAGTTATGGATTCGCGGCCGCGCCGGAGCAGCATGACTGGGCTACGCTGAAAGCCTCGCGTGATGCCTATATCAAGCGACTCAATGGGATCTACGAAAACAATTTGTCGCGCAAAGGAATCGATGTCGTGGCGGGTCATGCGCGCTTTGTCGATGCGCATACCGTCGCCGTCGGCGAGCAACAATTTGTGGGCCAGCACATCACCATTGCGACCGGTGGCTACCCGCAGATCCCGGAAGTGCCTGGTGCGGAGTTTGGGATTACTTCGGATGGATTCTTCGAGCTTGAGTCGGTACCGGAACGCGTGGGCTTGGTCGGTAGTGGCTATGTTGCCGTCGAGCTCGGCGGTGCGTTGGCGGCGCTGGGCGCAGAAACCACCATCATGAGTCGCAGCGAGTATGTTCTGCGATCGTTCGATAGCATGCTGCGTGATTCGGTTGCTGATGCGCTGCAGGCCGATGGTATCGACGTGCAACGCGGTGTTATCGCAGCTCGCGTCAATAAGACAGACGCTGGCCTGGTCCTGGTCGCTGAGGACGGCCGGGAATTGGGACCTTTCGACACACTAATCTGGGCCGTCGGACGGCTGCCGTCTACTGAGGCGCTGCACCTCGAGGCCGCGGGCGTCGAGCGCGATATCGCCGGGTTCGTGCCGGTCGATACTTATCAGGTGACCAATGTGCCGCACATTTTTGCGTTGGGTGATGTGACGGGCGCTGTTGCGCTGACCCCGGTGGCTATCGCAGCCGGGCGGCGTCTCGCCGATCGAGTATTCGGTGGGATGCAGGACCGACACTTAGCGTATCGCGATATTGCGACGGTGATTTTTACGCATCCGCCGGTGGCGACGATGGGACTGACGGAGGCGGAGGCGCGCGACGAGCATGGTGACGCCGTGCGTGTTTACACATCATCCTTTATTCCGATGCGTTACGCGTTGGGTGATCACAAACGGCGCGCGGCCATGAAGCTGGTGACGGTGGGCGATGACGAGCGAATCGTCGGTTGCCATATCTTCGGCGATGGCGCCGATGAGATGATGCAGGGATTCGCGGTTGCTATTCGAATGGGTGCGACAAAGGCCGATTTTGACGATACGGTCGCGATTCATCCGACCAGCGCGGAAGAGCTCGTCACGATGCGATAAGAAAAGCCTCCCCGACAGAATCGGGGAGGCTTTGTTGGCGTTGACCAGAGGGTGTTTACTCGGCGACGAAGTCGTCGAGCAGAATCAGACCAAACGCGGTTTCGCCAGGCAGCGGATCACGCGCAACAGCCGTGTAGACACCACCATTTTCGATCGTGATGTTCGCCGGACCGATCGCCGCAGTCGTTGTGCCCGTCGGCGTTACAGTAACCGCATAGTCGCCGGCCGCCAGCGAGACATAACCCGTGTCCGCCTGGAAGGCAACATCGGTAAATGCTGGCGTTTCGTTGGCCAGGTCAGCACCAGGTGCCGTCACGAAGATATCTACGTTGCCGGCCGTCGGCGAGCCGTGGATGATGCGTACCTTTGCTTCAGTCGCGATTGAGCGGCGGTCGTCGACCACGACTTGTGCCGTGATGCTGGCCAGCGCATCGACTGCGTAGACCGAGTATTCGGTGCCCGCATCCAGTGTCAGGTCTGCATCGATGACCACGGTACCCGCATCGTTAGCTGGTGTGACTTTGACGTTGTAGTCGTCAGCGGGTACGTCCACGAAGCCGGTGAAATCCGGATAGGCCAAATCCTCGACCAGCGGTGCATCGAAGTCATCGTTGACGACGATGTCGACGGCCGGCGCGTCCGGGCTGTTGTGAATCACGCGCAAAGAAGCCGGCGTATTGACGTCCAGCAGTTCCAGCGCACCCAGTCCATCGAGACCGATGAGGCTGATCGGCGAATCGCCATTGCCCGTGTTTTCTACAGCCGTCAGCAGTAGGTCCACCCCTTCGGCCAGGGTGACTGTGCCCGCGTCATAGACGACGGTGGCCGGATCGCCTGCCAGCGTCACGCGGATCTGGTAGTCGCCAGTCGGTACCTCGATCGGGCCGAGCGTTTCGCGGAACGAGAAAGAGCCGACCGCATTTGAACTCGCGAGGTCAGCGCCAGGGGCGGTTGCATAGACGTCGACAGCAGGGGCGTTCGGCGCGCCGTGAACAACTTCGATGCGTGCACTGTCCGCGCTGATCGCTTCGACCGCATTGCTGACAATCAACGGTTGGATGTCAGCCACTTCGCCGGTCGCGATAATTGTATACGTGGTGTCGGATTCCAGTTCGATGTCGAGGGGGCCGATGACCGCAACGTCACCATCCGGTGTAATACCGTCGACCTGAACGGTGTAGGTCGCCGGCAGGATGGCGCCAAAGCCGGTGCCGTCTTTGTAGTTGGCGCCGGCAATCGATACGTCGCCGTTGATCAGGACGTTGACGGCGGGGGCGTCAGGGGAGGCGTGCAACACGCGCAGCGCAGCGGGAGGCGGTGGCGCGTCATCATCATCGTCATCAACCAAATCGCAGCCCGAGAGGCTGAGCGTGGAAAGAATGGCAACCGCGGGCCAAAACTTCTTGAAATTCATTTTCGCTCCTTAAACGACCGAGACGTCGTATTCCAAATGGTTCGCGTGGAAGTTCGACAATCATTCGGATTCGGATGCAGAAAATTTGCGACAAAACTGTCTCAAAACGGCGACATAGCGACATCTCGTCAAAATAACTAGACAAGATATCGACACAGGTGCGGTTGGGAATAGGGTGTTGGCGGCCGTCGAGATGACGGACGCGAATTACGTAACGGGCAGTTGCTTCAGCACAGGGGCGGTATCGGGTAGCACGTCGCGCCAGATCTTGAACGATTCAGCAGCTTGCTCGATCAGCATGCCCCAGCCCGAGCGGGTAGTCTCGGCCTCGAGACTTTTGGCCCAGGTGATGAACGGCGTCTCGCTAAACCCGTAAGAGAGGTCGTAACAGACGGTCTTCGCTGCGATGGCGGCACGCGGAAAGGGTGCTTGTTCGCCTTTCACGCCGGCTGATGTGGCGTTGATGACCAGATCAAACGGTTCCAGCTTATTGACCTCGGTAAACCGCTTGGCCTCGACATTGCCCAGCATGCCGAAGTGTCCGGCCAGGGCCTCAGCTTTCGCAATGCTGCGATTGGCGATGGTGATCAAGGACGGGTCGAGGGCCAGTAACGTACCTTGAATCCCCTGCGCGGCGCCACCGGCACCGAGCACCAGAATACGCTTGTTCAAAACCTCATACTTCCAGTTGGTCGTGATATCGCGCACCAGACCGACGCCATCGGTGTTATGGCCGACGATCTTCTCCGGTGAAATCGCGAGTGTATTTACCGCGCCAGCAATACTCGCTTCCTCTGACATCTCATCGACCAGACGCGTTACGGCTGCCTTATGCGGCACCGTCACGTTAAGGCCGCGCCCGCCATTGCGCTGGAATTTTCGCACCGCATTCTCGAGATCTTCAGGTCTGGCGCTCAGCAGTTCGTAGGTCATCTGCTGATCGGACTGATCCGCAAACAGCTTGTGAATCACCGGTGATTTGCTGTGTTTGACCGGGTAGCCGATCAGGCCGTAGCGATCGAGTATGGCGGTTTGATCTGACACGCGAACCTCCTGACTGCCAGCGCCGGTTACTGAGCCAACCAGGCAGCAGCGTCCAACGAATAGTAAGACAATATAGCGCGGGCCCCCGCACGCTTGATCGATAGTAATGATTCGAGCACGCTCTCGCGCTCGTCCAGCCAGCCGTTGCCGGCGGCGGCTTTCAGCATCGCGTACTCGCCGCTAACCTGATAGGCCAGAACAGGGATCTCGTAGGCTTGATGCACGCGCTGGATGATATCGAGATACGGCAACGCGGGTTTCACCATGACCAGATCAGCACCTTCGTCGATATCGAGGGCTACCTCGCGCAGGGCTTCTCTGCCGTTGGCTGGGTCCATCTGGTAGCTGTGCTTCCCGCCGCCGCCAAGGTTGCCAGCGGATCCGACCGCATCGCGAAAAGGACCGTAGAAACAGGAGGCATACTTCGCGGCGTACGACAGGATCAGCGTGTTGATGTGACCATTGACCTCCAACGCCCGACGAATGGCACCGATGCGCCCGTCCATCATGTCCGAGGGCGACACCACATCCGCGCCGGCCTGAGCGTGACACACCGCCTGACGCTCCAGCATCGATACGGTGACATCATTTAGTACGTAGCCTTCATCATCGATGATGCCGTCCTGGCCGTGGGTCGTATACGGGTCCAGCGCAACATCAGTGATTACGCCGAGCGTCGGGTAAGCAGCCTTGATCGCTTGTACCGTGCGTGGCACAAGCCCATCCGGGTTGTGGCACTCGGCACCGTCGAGACTTTTGTGTTGCTGCTCAATCACCGGGAACAGCACCACGGCAGGGATGCCAGCATCCACGACCAACTGCAGGTGTTCGAGCAGCAGGTCGATGCTGCGACGTTTGACCCCAGGCATTGACGGCACGTCCTCGCTGCGTCGCTCGCCATCCAGCACAAACACGGGATAAATAAAGTCTGCAGGGCTAAGTTGATGCTCGCTCAGCATCTCTCTGAGCCAGCCGTGCCGGCGCCGGCGCCGCATGCGAGTCAGCGGATAACCGGGCGTTTTGTCGTTGAGCATCTCTGTCTGCGTCTTTTATTGATTCCGAACGACCCTAATTCTGTCTGTTATTGGCCCCACTGTCCAAGTTCAGACCCCTATTTCAGGTGGGTGCGGATCAGCAAAACTGTCCGTGGGCGAAAATATTGTCGATAATGGCGAAATAAATTGGTTGGGGACAAGGTCTGATTGGTGACGGAGACGAGTGCGGACAAGCAGCGTCAGCTGCGCTATGAGCGGTTGGTAGGTACTTACCGCAAGGATTTGTATCGCTATGCGTACTGGCTGAACCGTGATCCCCAGCTCGCTGAGGACGTGGTGCAGGATGCGATGTTGCGTGCCTGGCGCTCGTTGGACTCGTTGCGTGAGGATCAGGCTGCGAAGCCCTGGTTGTTGACTATCGTAAGACGTGAGAATGCGCGCTTTTTTGAGCGCAAGCGGCTCGAGACGGTCGATATTGATGAGCTGGTCGGCGCGCCCACCCTGCAGCTTGCGACGGAAGACGATACGGACCAGGACGATCTGCAGCAAGCGATCTTCGCGTTGGATGAAGACTACCGGGAGCCGTTGGTATTGCAGGTCCTCATGGGGCATTCGACGAAAGAAATTGCCGAAATCATGGGTCTTAGTAATGGCGCCGTGTTGACGCGACTGCATCGGGCACGGAAGAAACTGATTGAAAATTTTGATCTTGGCGAGGCGTAGCGGATCTGTGGACAACAGCGACTCAGTCAGGATTCGGGTGTGATCAAACAATGAACTGTAATGAATTCGAACAAGCGGTGTTAGCCGAGCCAAACGCTGACAGCGACGCGCGGCGGGCGCACGCCGACAGCTGCCCCGATTGCAACGCGCTTGAGCGTCAGGTGATGAGGCTGGAGCAACGCCTGACTGCGGCGCTGTCGGTCATTGTACCCGCTTCGGTCACAGACGCACCGCTGCCCGGTGGCGAACCCGGCCATTCAAGCCCTTCCGACGACAACGTGGTCTCGCTCGATGCGCGACGGCGTCGGCGTGCGCCAGTCTGGCTGGCTGCTGCGGCTTGTGTGGCGCTGGTTTCCGTGTTGGTTTTACGTCAGCCTCAAGTCGAGACGGTCGACTACGGCGCACAACTCGCCGCAGAGATCGTCGAGCATATCGGCCCCGAACTAGGCGCCATGGTCCCAGCCACTGTCGCAGTCAGCCAGAGCAAGCTCGGTAAGGTGCTTGCGACGGGAACCGGTGGCACCCAGCTCGACAGCGATGCGCCGCTGGTGAGTTACGCCAAGAGCTGTGTCATCAACGGCCAGTTGGTACCGCATCTTGTGATGCAGGGTGAGGCTGGCCCGGTGACGGTGTTGCTCTTGCCCGGCGAACGCGTCGACGGACCGGTGTCGATCATGCGAGACGGTGTCGAAGGTGTCATCCTGCCGGTTGGCGATGGTGGCAGCATCGCCATTATCGGTCGCGATGCCGACAGCGTTGAGTCGATCCAGAAGGCCGCGCTGGAAGCCGTGGATTTCTCGATCTGACACTGCCGCTGATCACGAAATACACGGCAGCAGCGACTAAAGACCGTAGTCGCGAACTGGCGTTTCGCGTTAGTGTGGACAGTCACCGAATTTACTGCGAGTGACTGATATGACCGACGTTCAATCCACGCCAAACAACAGCTGCCCGTGGGCACTGGGCCACGGGGATGACTACCTCGCCTATCACGACGAGGAATGGGGCGTCCCCGTGACCGATGATCAAACGCTCTTTGAGTTCCTGGTACTGGAGTCCGCGCAGGCCGGATTATCGTGGGCAACGATCCTGGCCAAACGTGCCGGCTACCGGGCAGCGTTTGCCGATTTTGATGCCGATGTGGTGGCGGGTTTCAGCGAGGGCGATGTGGAACGTCTGCGCAACGATGCGGGTATTGTTCGCAATCAAGCGAAGATCCGTGCGGCGATCAACAACGCACAACTGTTTATTGATATCCAGCAGCAAGCAGGCAGTTTCGCCGCGTTTTTGTGGTCGTTTGTCGACGGCAAACCAATTCAGAATCGCTGGAAACTACAGGCGGAAAGCCCGGCACCCTCGCCACTGTCGGAAACGCTGAACACCGATCTGCACAAACGCGGTTACAAATTTGTCGGTACGACAACGATGTATGCGTTTATGCAGGCGGTCGGTGTTGTCAATGATCATCTGGTCACCTGTCACCGTTACGAGGTTTGCGCGGCACTCGGAGAATCGCTGCAAGTACCTGCGTGACAACGCGGCCACCCGAGTCATTGCCTGGTCCGTTTGGCAATCACACCGGAGATGCGGCGATGTTCGCTGAGTCTCGCGTCTAGTTATTGAGGCTGACCAATGTCAGTGCGGCCAGTCCGGTGGGTGTCAGATGAAACACCGCACCGAGATAACGTTGACCGGTCTCCAGCTGCGACCAGGCAGCGGACACGGTTTCACGACCACCGGCAGCGACAAAAGAGGGTGTCTCCACCGCCAGATTTGCGTTGAGGTCTGCCGGGCCTAGCAGCCATGAGTGCAAATCGAAATTGGCCCCTGTGCCACCGGCAACATTATCTGTTTCGAAGCCGTGAACGAACACCTCGTAACGGCCTGCGGCTGGCCCCGGCACATCAATCACTTCATTCGATGTGTCTTCGCCGCTTTCGCCGACCGATCGACAGCTGGTCGGCGTGGGACAGTAAAACGCGTAGAGATCGAGATCATCATCGCCGTCGGTATTGGCATCGAACAACGCGAAGCGCAAAAAAAGCTGATCTGGCGGCACGTCCAGCACGAATGCAGTCACACCATCGGTGGTCCGACGTGTAAATTGTTTGCTCGGATCGCTGGCGACGAAATCGCTATTGATCGTCGCCGGTTTCAAACCATAGTTCTGCGTACTGTACGAACCGGTGTAGCCGAAGCGCACTTCGAAATCGATGCTGCCCGTGCCACCGGCGGCGCGCACCTCCTCGGGAGCCGCGACCAGCACCGGCCGCACGGCGATGGGACTGCGTACCGTTTTGTTGTCGCCCACCCACTCCAGCGCGCCGAAGTACCAGAGATTAGCAGCGAGATCGGCGGCGTTGATCGTGATTTCAACGTTGGCGGACTCGCCTTGCGCAAGGTTCAGTGATGCGGGAACGACGCTGCCACTGAATCCGGCGGGCAACAGCAGTCGCGCATTCCAGGTGCCGGACTCAGTCGCAGTCACCGTCCGGGAAATGGTTTTTTCGAGTGTTAACCGAGCGACGCCGATCGCTGGTTGATTCAAATCGACCGGGTCAATGGAAAAGCCCTGACTCTCGAGTGCATCGCAACGTGCGCGGGCAATCGGAAACGCTGTTTGCCCGCACGTAAACGCATCGAAAGCGTCGTTGCTATTGGCGTAGACGAGCCCTGGTTCGAGCGCCTCGTTCGGAACGATATGTCCTGCGCCCATATCAAATGGGTTGGCACTGGTCTCACCGTCGGCTTGCGTCAGATCTTGACGAGCCGTGGTCATGATGGCAGATCGCAGTATGCTGGGCGTCCAGTCGGGGTGTCGTTCCTTCAGCAATGCTGCCACGCCAGCGACATGTGGTGCGGCCATGGAAGTGCCTGTCAGATAGCCAAACGATTGATCCGGTGTGCCATTCGCGACGTCCGGTGTGAACGCGGACAGGATGTTGATGCCGGGTGCGGCAACATCCGGCTTCAGGATATCCGGTGCGCCACCGCTCGGTCCGCGCGACGAAAAGTTACCGACGAGATCGCCTCGATCGGATTCGCTCAGGAATAACCCGTTCGCCAGCTCTACCTGCACGACGTCACCATCGACCAACGCATCCAGTAACAGTTGGCCATCAGCCTGTCCGATCGACACAGCGGGGATTGTGATGTCGGCGGAATCGCCCGTCATGCGGACCGGGCCGCCCAGATTGTTGAAGACAATCGCGGCGATGGCGCCGGCTTGTTGCACAGCGAGTATTTTCTCGTCGAAGTCACAGCCGCCTCGCACGACAAGCGCGACGGCGCCGTTCAATTCGCTCGCGTTTTGTAATGACTGGCAGGCATCGCGTATCGATCCGCCGTCGCTCTCGTCATTATCGTCAGCGGCGATGAGGTCGCCGTTGATGGAGCCCGTGTCAGCGAGCAACGGCGTAAATTGCGCCTCGATGCTCGGATAGCGTCCAGCCAGCGACGCTGGCGATAGCACTTCGCTTGCCGGTACAAACCGTTGACCGTCGCGACTGGATGCTGCGACGGTCAACACCCAGGGTGATCCTGCCGGGGAGCCGATCGAGCCGAGCAGGGGACCGTCATTACCAGCCGCTACAATCGCGAGGACACCGGCCTTGGTTGCTGCCAACAAGGCGGCATCGTCAGCATTGGCGATGGTCGCCTCGGTGTTACCGATGGAGTAGTTAATGATGTCGGCCCCGTCAGCTACCGCATCGTCGATCGCTTGCGTCAGGTCCGAGATTGCGCAGCTCGCGCGTGTCGCACCCGGGCGCAGCCAGCATGCTTTGTAAACCGCGATACGCGCGCGCGGTGCGATACCGCGAATCGTAGCCACTTCACTACCGTTCAATCTGGCACGTACGCGATTGCCTGCAGCCGTCGCCGCAATGTGGGTACCGTGGCCGTCTGCATCGCGTGGCGACAGGAACTCGCCGTCGTCGAAATCACCGAGCGCCTGGGCGCCATCCGCATAGAAGCGAGCGCCGATGAGTTTGTTGTTGCACAGGTCCTCGGTAAATTGCTCGCCGCTATCACAAACGCCCGCCCAGCCTTCGGGCGGGTCGAACAGGCTCACGGCAGGGCGACGCCGGTAGACGCGGCATAACCATTGTCCAAGCAGCGAGTTTTGTCCCCACGATGAACGGCATGCTCGTGGCGAGTCGGCATCGCGTTCGTCACGAAAGCTCTCGCTTTCGGGGCTGACGCCACTGTCGATGATGGCGATCACGATATCCTCACCGCCGAGACCTTCAGCACCGATCAATCCGTCGGTTGGGTCCAGCAAACCCAAAAACTGTGGGCTGGCATCGGTAGCGACGGATTTTTCGGCATCCGGATAGGCCGTACGTGCTTCGGGCAAGGCTCGTCATCGAGCAGCCTGCTCCGCCGTCGTACGCGCCGCGAATCCATTCAATGCGTATCGATAGCTATGCAGCATCTCGACGTCATTGCCGAGCGTGCCGAGCAATGCTTCATGACTGCGCTTCAGACTCGCCGCACGCGATTCGATACCGCCGCTCTTGCGCGTGACGACTTGCGTACGGTCGTATTGTTTTTGTTGCACGAACCGAGCGCTCACCGCACGCTCGGTGAGCGCAGCCGGCGCGCGCAGCTGCACGATCCAGACTGCGCGAGCATCGACGCCCGGCATACTGGCGGCATCACCGAGCGGCCCATCTATGCGACGAGGACCGTCGGCCGCGGCGACCGCCCAAGAGAGGATCCAGATACTAGTGAGTAACACGCGCCACATTCGAGAATTATTCCACACGGGCTTCGCTACCGTCAGACAATCGTTGCCGGGGCGGCATCTTTTTTACAACAGGCGCTGCACCTTGGCGAAACAATCTCGGCTACTCAGAACTGGAACCGAAAGCCAGCGGTGACCAGCAACGCAGATTCGTCGTTGTCCGCATTCAGATAGCGCCCGTCCAGACGTAGACTCCAGGCGTCATCGATCAGGAACTCGATGCCACCGCCAAATTCCCAGGCGGCGTCGAGCGTCAGTGCGATCTGTTCCGTCGAGGACACATCAGCGGTGAACAGCGACGAACCGAAACGGACGTAGGGCTCGATCGCGCTATTGGATGGGAAAAAGAAGCGGCCATGCAGTGAGTATCCGCGCGCGCTGATCTCGGTCTCGGCGCCATTGATCGTGTCTTCGGTGTCACCGAGTGAAAAAAAGCCAAGTCCCAGCGCGAATTGGGGGCTGAACCGATACTCAACATCGAGTGCGGTACCAAGACCGTCACCTTTGAAGTTGGTATCTCCATCATCGTCCTTGATCTGCGACACCCCGACGCCCGCGGCAATCGCCCAGCCGCGCGTATCGCGTTCGGCATAGCTGTTCGTGTTGATGATAACCAGCAGCGCGGAAAGACTGGTAATGACGAATAAGCGCATCGTTCACGTCCTCATGATAAGTTGCTTAGGCGTGGTCCCCGCAACATTGCAAGGTAAGACCGCCAAGCGCAAGTGAAGTTTCAGAGAGGGCCGATCGATGGCAGTCAAACAGCTCGAGCAATATCCAGTCCATTTGGGCGCGGATGCCAGTGTTATCGCCCAACCGGCGTTTACCGGGGATATGGCGTGGTACGAGGCCTACGGCCAGCGCCATGGCGGAGACGGGATCGCGGGCCGACTGGTGTCCTGCCATACCTTCCGAGAACCTTGGGACAGTTGGGAGATGCATCCGTCGGGTGACGAAATGGTGTTTTGCGTCAGTGGTGAAATCACGTTGCATCAGGAGTCGCCAAGTGGCGAGATACGCACAGTCGTCCTGCACGCTGGCGACTACGCGGTCAATCCTCCCGGGGTATGGCACACGGCCGATGTTGCTGAGCCGGCGACCGCTTTGTTCATTACGATAGGTGATGGCACAACACACCGTCCGCGTTAGTCGGGATTGAGAAAGTCAGGTAGCGGTAGTGCGCTTTGATAGTCGAAATCCATCACCATGTCTTCTGTCGCGACCGCGATGCCATCGCGAAATGCCGGTCGATAATAAAAACGCTGCAGTCGTGATATCGCGTGTTCCGAGATTTTCGCGGTGTTACTGTCGTCGATCAGCCGTATATCGGTCACGCGTCCTTGCGCGCTCACCGAGAATCGTAACGCCGCTGTCTCGGAATGCAGCAAAGGTCTGGGTCGCCGCGGTGCGCGGGCTCGCCATATCAGCATAGGTGGAGCGTTGGCCTCCGGCGGCGGGTGTTTCGACAGCTGACCTATATGAAACTGACTGTCGTCGAGACTACCCGTGCGTTCGTAGTGCTGAGCGAGCAGCATATGTGCGTACAGGTTTTCAGGCATCCAGCCGTGGCCGCTCGCCGCGTAGTCTTCCGTCGCAGCCTGCAGCAACGGAACCCCTTCGTCAGGCTCTTTTTGTAGCAACAGTAGGCCCAGGCGATAACGGATACTGGCGAGTTCCAGACGATTGGCTGGGAAATATTCTGTGAGTCCGTTGAGTGCCGTGGTCAGATACTGACGCGGCTCGACCCGATAGTTTTGTTGCACGATCGCGCCGGCCATCCACTGCACCCGCAGGTGTCCCAGAGCGTGTTCGCCCGCGCTCATCTTGGCCGCATGAATCGCGCGCCGATAGTGGCGTTTGGCCTCGACATAGCGCCCGGTGTATTGCCCTCGGAGCAGATGTACATAGGCCATCGGCATGCTGTGCTTGCCGAACTGTTCGCGTACGCGTTTGCCCGCTAGCCGAAGATGAAAGCCGGGCTGTAGTTCGGGCGCTGCGCCCGTGCCTAGTCGCCAGTTGTTTTGCAACAGGGCGGCATAAAGGAACGTCAGGTGGGCGAGTTCATCAGGCGGAAAATCCGGCTGTTGTTGTGCTTGCTCAAACCGTGTTTCGAGATCCTCCAGAAACGCTGGTACGCGAAAACGCGCGCGGTTTAGCAGCACATCGGTGTAGTAGGGCTCCTGTTCAAACGACGGCGCTTGCATGGGCATCTGTGCGTACGACTGTGTTGTCGCGCCGAAGATGCAGAGCGAAAAGGCAATCCATCGGCGGGGCGACAAACGTGCGGATGCGATGCGGCGTTTGAGCGGCTCGTGCATCGGCTAGTCGCTATCGAAAATCATACCGTCGTCCGCGAAACTCTTGAACTCGAGCGCGTTACCGGACGGGTCGCGCAAAAACAGTGTGGATTGCTCGCCCGTCTCGCCGGCGAATCGGGTATGCGGCTCGATGATGAATTCACAGCCTGCTGCCGTTAGCCGCGTTGCGAGCGAACGCCAATCGTCCGGTGTCAAAATAACGCCGAAATGGCGGGCCGGCACTTCGTCGCCGTCCACGGCGTTGGCGGCTACCGTGTCGAGCTGGTCGACCAGGTGCAGTGTGACCTGGTGACCGAACAGGTTCAGATCGATCCAGCGGACGTCGGTTCGACCTGTCGTGCAACCCAGAGTCTCGGTATAGAACCGTGGCGTCGTATCGAGGTCCGTGACCGGCAATGCGAGATGAAAGGGCCGCAGCGCGCTCACACGGACAGCTCTTGCAACCAGTCAACCGGTTTCAACCAGCGCTCCGTCAACGCACGTTCCGCTGAGCCTTGCTCCGCTTGCCAACCGTATTCCCAGCGCACCTGGGGTGGCAGAGACATCAGAATCGACTCTGTCCGACCACCGGATTGCAGGCCGAACAGCGTGCCGCGGTCGTAGACCAAATTGAACTCCACGTAGCGGCCGCGCCGATAGAGCTGAAAGTGTCTTTCCTGCTCACTGTAAGGGTCTTCCCGACGGCGCTCGACGATGGGTTCATAGGCTTTCAGGAAGTGATCGCCCACACTCTGCATAAACGCAAAGCAGCGATCGAAGCCCCACTCATTCAGGTCATCGAAAAACAGACCGCCGATACCGCGGGTTTCGCCGCGATGCGGCAAGAAGAAATACTCGTCACACCATTTTTTGTAGCGCGCATACACATCATCGCCAAACGGATCGCACGCGGCTTTAGCAGTTTCATGCCAGTGACGGACATCCTCTTCTCGCGGATAAAACGGCGTGAGATCAAAACCACCACCAAACCACCAGATCGGCGTTTTGTCTTCTGCCAACGCGGCAAATACCCGCACATTGGCATGCGTGGTAGGCACGTGCGGGTTGTGCGGATGAAAGACCAGTGACACACCCATGGCTTCGAAGCGTCGGCCTGCCAGTTCCGGACGCGCTTTGGTAGCGCTTGGTGGCAGGTTGTCGCCCATGACATGGGAAAAGCCGATGCCCGCTTGCTCCATCAGTGCGCCATCGACTAGCACACGGGAAACGCCGCCACCACCGCCATCGCGCTGCCAGGCATCTCGTGCGAAGTGTGCCTTGCCGTCCAGAGCCTCGATGCGTTGCACAATCGTATCTTGTAATCCGGTCAGGTACGCCTTGACCGCGTCGAGATTTTGCTCAAATTCGTTCATTGTCGATGTCCCAATAGATTCTGATCGTCTCCCCAGACGACCCTGCGTAGTGTAACGCGCGCAAGACCACAGGGCACTCAACAATGCACGCCCTGAGTCCGAAGGCTTGGCGGCGCCGTATGCGTGGCGTTGGTAGCAAAACAAAAAAAGCCCCGCGATCTGACAGACCGCGAGGCTTCTCGGTGTCGTTCTAGCCCGGATTTATTCCGGTTTACGGAACTTCAGTGTCATCCGATTCGATTCGCCAATTTCAGACAACTCTGCCCGCAGTGTCTCGTTGTCACGAGACGTCGCAAGCGTCGGTGACAGTCGCCAGACGATGTCCTCGGTGGTCGGCTGGTCAGCCGGGTTGGCATTGATATCGCTGGACTCGACAAACGCGAAGCCGGCGGCTTCGGCTGCGGCAATCACTGCTGACTGCTTCAGATATCCGTTGCTGCCATCCGCCCAGTCATCCGGCATTTCTTCGCGCGCCTGATGTTGAACAACTCCCAGCGTGCCGCCGGGTTTCAGTACGTTGAAGGCATCGGACAACGCCTTGGTGCGGTACTGACCTTCCGCCTCGAAGCGATTCAGGTTGTGCAACGCGCGCACCATCAGCACGGCGTCTGCGCTGCCGGCAAGGTCTTCTGGCATCGAACCGAATACGAATGCGCTGGCTTCAGCAGCGTCATCATCGCCCCAGGTTTTGACGTCGGCCACCCAGTCGGCAGCCCAGGTTTTCTTTTTCTCCAAGGCTTCGTCGCTGAAGAACCCGAACAATGGGAACATGTCGAGCGCGTAGTCGACGCCGATCAGCTTGCCGTCAGCGCCAAGGTAGGGGTAGAGAATCTTGCTGTACCAGCCGCCGCCAGGCAGTGCCTCGACGACCGTCATGCCCGGCTCGATACCGAAGAACTCGAGTGTGGCGGCTGGATTGCGCGCGTCGTAGCGCGCTTGCGCGGCCTCTGGCTGTGATGCCAATATCGCCGTCAGATCAGGCGTCTTGGTCATGGCTTCTGTGGTTTCAACAGCCGCTGCTTCCGCGGCACTCGCCGCTTCAGTGGCGGTCGTGTCGGTTTCTGTCTTGCTGCATGCGGCCAATAGTGTCCCCGCAGCACACAGTGCGATGAAATGCTTCATGAAAACGCTCCTTTGCGTAGTGACCACCTGCTAGGCCAGGGCCGGCATACCAGCCAGCATCAGCCCACTTTCTTGGTGGCTTTTTTCGTTACTTTCTTTTTGCTTGCGCTGGCTTTTTTTGCGGTCTTCTTTTTGGTCTTTTTCTTGGCTTTCTTCTTTGCAGTCTTCTTCTTCGTTTTTTTCTTGGCAGCAGCGGTGTCGTCCGCAGCCGTCTTTTTGGTCGTCTTTTTCTTGCCACGCCGGCCGCGTTCAGGGGCGGCGGCCAGCAACTCCTGGCACTCTTCCAGCGTCAGCGATTTCGGTTCGCGATCCTTCGGGATCTTGGCGTTTTTCTTCTTGTCGGTGATGTAGGGGCCGTAACGGCCGTTCAGCACCTGGATGCCTTGTTCTTCGAAGTCGAGGATTAACCGATTGGCATCGGCGATTTTCTTTTCCTTGATCACTTCGAGCGCTCGCTCCAGTGTGATCGTATACGGATCATCGTCGCCCTTGATCGAAACAAACTTGTTCGCGTAGCGCACATACGGACCGAAACGTCCAATGCTGGCCGACACCGCTTCACCTTCTTCCGTTTCGCCGAGCTTACGTGGCAACTGAAACAGATCGAGTGCCGTTTCGAGATCGATATCGTTCATTTTCTGGCCTGGACGAAGGCCGGCGAACTTCGGTTTCTCCTCGTCGTCCTTGGTGCCGATCTGTACGAAAGGTCCGTAGCGTCCCATGCGCACAGACACCGGTTTCCCGGATTTCGGGTCGGTGCCGAGTTCACGGGATTGGGCGACCTGCTCACGCGTGACGCTCTTGTCTTTGTCTTCAACCTGGTCAGAGAAGGGTCGCCAGAACTCGTCGAGAAACGGCACCCACTCACGATCGCCGCGGGAAACTGCATCGAGATCATCTTCCATACGGGCCGTGAACTCATAGTCCACGTACTGTGTGAAATGATCGGTCAGGAAACCGTTGACAATGCGCCCGATATCGGTCGGCAGGAATCGCTTGCCATCGAGCTCGACGTATTCGCGATTGCGCAACGTGGAAATGATGCTGGCATAGGTGGATGGTCTGCCGATGCCATACTCTTCGAGGGTTTTTACGAGACTCGCTTCCGTGTAGCGCGGGGGCGGCTCGGTGAAGTGTTGGTCGGCGCGCAACTCCGCAAGCGTGATGACATCGCCTTCTTTCATCTCCGGCAGGCGTCGATCGTTGTCCTCGCTGGCGCTATCGTCTTTGCCTTCCTGGTAGACCGCCATAAAGCCCGGGTGCACCAGAATAGAACCGTTCGCGCGGAAGGCGCCGGCCGCTGTTTGATCGCCAGGTTTTTCGCCGGGCAACAATTCGACGGCAACGGTGTCGAATACCGCGGGCACCATCTGCGATGCGACGCTGCGCTTCCAGATTAGGTCGTAGAGCTTGAATTGATCGTCGTCGAGCGCGGCTTTCATCGCGCCCGGAGTTCTGGCCGACGACGTCGGTCTAATCGCTTCGTGCGCTTCCTGGGCGTTTTTTGACTTAGTGCGGTAATCGCGCTGTGTCTCCGGCAGGTTTTCCTTTCCGTAACGCTCGACGATGACATCGCGAATCTCGTCGATCGCGACCTGAGCGATCGACGGCGAGTCGGTACGCATGTAAGTGATCAGGCCGACAGTGCCCTCACCTGGTATGTCGATACCTTCATAGAGTTTCTGCGCGGTCCGCATTGTGCGTTGTGTGTTGAAGCCGAGTTTCCTCGAGGCTTCCTGTTGCAGCGTCGATGTCGTGAAAGGTGCGGTC
>ERZ1740062.365-NODE-365-length-26962-cov-5.215446_pt1 | contig 26962 bp, 19 predicted proteins | sample MGYA00581741_ERZ1740062 | MGnify/ENA primary metagenome ERZ1740062 (study PRJEB43018, sample SAMN04849747) | marine metagenome | isolation source: floating plastic debris | place: Pacific Ocean | collected 2008-09-01 | study: EMG produced TPA metagenomics assembly...
AGAAAAAATATTGTAACCGAAAGCAACTTATATATCAAAAACCTTACAACCAACTAGGGCAGATGCAAACCTATCAAACAACAAGTGGGTCAGATTACCTCAAAAAACCATTGCCCATCCTGCTGTTGCTTTCGATAGCAATAACTACGGGACATTTGACGGCGACAAGAGGTTTGGTGCTAGGCATCGCGGTAATGATTCTGCCCTTTGCCTTTATCTATTTGGGATTGCTTTTTGTGAAACCAAGGCTTGGTATTGTAACCATCCTGATTTTCAATTTTTTCGTTTTGGGCATCGGGCGATACATTCCAATGACCTGGGGTTTGCTGATGGATGGCCTGATGGTGATGATGTACTTGGCGCTCTTTTTCAAAGCGTTTAAAGTGAAAGTGCAATGGGATTTGGCAAAATCCCAGTTGACCCTGCTTGTTACCATCTGGTTTGGATATGCTGTATTGCAAATTGCAAACCCTGAAGCGGTAAGCGTTGCGGCATGGTTTTATGCCATGAGAGGTTTGGCCTTGTATCAATGGTTATTTATTCCTTTGGTATTTATTCTTTTCAATAAGAAAGAGGATTTACACCTCTTTTTTGTTATCTGGGGTGTCCTTTCCGTTTTGGCAACTTTAAAGGGAATGCAACAGCTGATTTTTGGAGTGGATTCATATGAGCAAGCCTGGTTGGATGCGGGCGGGTCTGTTACTCACATTTTGTTCGGAAAACTTCGCATTTTCTCTTTCTATTCTGATGCGGGTCAGTTTGGCGCTTCACAAGGGCACACAGGTGTCGTGTTTGGTGTCTTGGCATTGTTTGCCAAGAATCGGAAGTTCCAGATTTTTTGTGGTATTGTCGCCATGGCGGGATTACTGGGGATGATGATATCTGGAACAAGAGGCGCTATCGCAGAGCCAGCCATGGGTGGAGTCATGTTCAATTTGGTAAGAAAACATATGCCTAGCATCTTATTGGGCGTATTGGCTGGAATAGGGGTATTTGTCTTTTTCAAATACACGACCATTGGAAACGATAACGACCAAATCCGACGAATGCGAACAGCCTTTGACCCAAATGATGCTTCGCTTGAAATGCGAAGAATCAATCAAGCGAAATTGAAAGGCTATTTGGCGACTAGGCCGCTTGGCGGAGGTATCGGTTCTACCGGAAATTGGGGAAAACGTTTTTCTCCCAACACTTTTTTGGCGAATACCGCTACGGACAGTTGGTTTGTTGCTGTTTGGGCCGACACGGGAATTGTAGGACTCTATTTGCATTTGTTTATTCTGTTTTTTGTCCTGATCACAGGTGCCTATAACTGCATGTTCAAAATACGGGACGATTGGTTAAAAGGTCAGATTACAGCTTTGGTCTGCGGTATGGCAGGCATTATGTTGGCCTCATACGGTAATGGTGTGTTTGGACAATTCCCAACCTGTATCTTGATGTATACGGGTATGGTCTTCATGTTTATTGCACCAAAACTGGACAAGCGAATCATGGAAGAAAAAGAAGCTTTGGAACTTCAAGAATCAACTTCGTAAACCTGACAAAATGAAACCCCTAGTATCCATAATTACGGTGAATTACAACGAATCCTTGGTAACCATGGAGTTCTTGGAATCGGTTCGAAAGTTAAGCTACTCCAATGTTGAGGTGATTGTGGTGGACAATGCTTCCCCTAATGATGACCCTGATGCGATAAAAACCGCTTTTCCTGAAATACAACTGATTAAAAGCTATGAGAATCTTGGCTTTGCAGGGGGGAATAACCTAGGCGTAAAACAGTCAAAAGGGGAGTTTTTGCTTTTCGTGAATAACGATACTATAGTACCAGAACATTTTTTAGAACCTTTGGTAGAAACCTTGCAGAATGATCTGAATATTGGGATGGTAAGCCCCAAAATCAAATTTCATTGGGACCCAACATTAATTCAATATGCAGGCTACACGCCCATGAACAAGTGGACCATTCGAAATAGCAGCATTGGCTATCATCAAAAAGATGATGGGACTTTTGATATTCCGAAAGAAACCCAGTCTATTCATGGTGCGGCGATGATGGTACCACGCAGGGTTGTTGACGCGGTTGGTATGATGACGGAAATCTATTTTTTGTACTACGAGGAGCACGATTGGGCCGAGATGATAAAACGTGCCGGATACAAGATTTTTTATCAACCCAAATCCTATATTTTACATAAAGAATCAGTGTCCACAGGTAAGTTCAGTCCTTTAAAAACATACTATATTTCTCGTAATCGGATTCTTTTTGCGCGTCGTAACTTCAAACCTTTCTCACTTTTTATAAGCTTGGTTTTTCAAGCATTGGTTTCCATTCCAAAAAACCTTCTAAAGTTTACCATAAAGCGGGAGTTTGAACACCTCAAGGCTTTTTGGCGTGCTGTATCCTGGAACTTGACCCACTCTTCAAGGCTCATTTAGAAGTTTTATTTCCATTATTTGGCTTTTGACTAGGAAAGCATTTTGATGGTTTCCATAAAATGGTATAGAAGAAAAACTGTATCTTCATTTGGATAGGAGTGCGCTAATACGCTAATAGGGTTGTACCATCCCATATTTGTAATACCATTTAACTATAACCATTAAGAAGGTAAAACCTCGACGAAGCGATTGTTTTCTTCGCTATATGGTGCTTTTTCACAACACTATCACCTTGTTTTACAACATATAATTTTCTGATACATATTGTAAGATAATATTTACAAAAATATTGATTACAAGATGTACCCCTATTTTAAAAAAGCGCTACGTTTTCTTCTTTTTCTAACCGTAGCAGCATGTGTGAGCGAAAGCGATTTGGGTGAGCCCAATCCAACTGGAAATGACCCAGACCCTAATGACCCGCTATCTGCACTGAATGTTTCAGCAAGTTTTGATTACGCCACAGACCAAGATGTGAATGTACAACTCAATGTGCCTTCCATGTTAAATAAGGCAGTGTTTTCATTATATAGTAAAACCGGAGAAAGGGATAGCCTATTCTTCGGGAAGGCCATATTTGATAATACAGGTGCCTTTCAACAGAAGTTTCAATTGAGTGCTCAAGCCGATAGCGTTATCCTGATTTCGAATTACTTGGGGCTTACGAATGACATTCACTTGCCGATTGAGAATGGCAGAGTGACCTTTGACTACAGACCTCTTTTTGACCGGAGTAATCGCGGGGGGAGAAGCACACCGAATAGACCTAAAAAAATACAGAACCAAGCGTCACGAGTTACGTACAATTATTTGAGTACGTATGACGGTTTGGGCGTTCCTGATGAACAGGAACTTCCCGATGTTATTGAACAAAACCTTTTGGATGATATCAACGCTTCCTTGCCAGAAAGAAGCAGAGTACCTATTGCAACACCACAATTTTTAGCTAATTCCTCAGAGACCAGTATGGTCTTGACCGATTTGGCTGACGTTTGGGTAACCTTCGTTTCAGAAGGCGCAGGCTATCGCAATGCTTTGGGATACTATTCCTACCCGTTAGGTTCAAAACCGCAAACGGTAGATGACATCGCCAGTCACAACATTATTTTTCCAAATGTTTCTATGGTGGGCTCTTCTGGAGGACTAGTTCCTGGGGATAGAGTGTATTTAGGAAGATTTCCTCCCAACACTGTTATTTCATGGTTCGTTGTGGCCAATGGATGGAATGGTTCCAACGTAGGGGATGGGAACAATATTTTCTATTCCGAAACCAGTTTCAATCCAGAAAACAGCAGTTTGAACCAACATATGGTTCAATTATATGACAGCGCTCGAGAAATCAACTTTTTAGCTTTTGAAGATTTGCGAAGAGACCAGGGGTCCGATGATGATTTTAATGATGCAGTTTTCTATGCTAGGGCAAATCCAGTGGAATCTATTGAATTGACCAACGTGGTAGCGCTGATTCCAGCTAATGATTCAGACGGAGATGGAGTTAATGATGCTCTAGATGATTTTCCATTTGACGTGAATCAGGCGTTCAACAATTTTTCACCAACCGAAAGTTTAACTGGAGTACTGGCTTTTGAAGATTTATGGCCAAGTAGAGGAGATTACGATTTCAATGATTTAGTGGTTTCTTACGCTTATAACCTCATTACGAACGCTCAAAACGAAGTGACTCGTATTGAAGCAGATTTCACCATTGACAATATCGGAGGTGCTCTAGAAAATGGATTTGCGATATCCTTTCCTATTGATCCTTCATTGGTGAGCAGTATTCAAGGACAGGTGGTAAACGCGCCTTTCATTTCTTTGAATGCCAACGGTACCGAATCTGGTACTGCATCGGATGAAACGGTCATTATCGTGGCCGGGAATACTATCGCCATGCAAGGGGACACCATAAGTTTGGTGATTGATTTTACTTCACCGGTTACACAACAAGCTCTGGGACTGGTACCCTTCAATCCGTTTTTGATTGCGGGAGGAAACCGTTCGCAAGAGATTCACCTTCCAGATTTTGAACCGACCAGTAAAGGCGCTTTGCTCGGCACTGCAGATGATGATAGTGACGCGTCGAACAACAGATATTATAAAACAGAAACCAATCTGCCTTGGGCCCTGAATATTTTTGAAGCTTTTGAAGCCCCAGATGAATCCATTCCAATCACGATTGAATATCCAAGATTCGTGAACTGGGCCAACTCTGGCGGAACCCAAGATTTGGATTGGTACGATAGAAACTAAAATACCTCAATAACCTTAAAAAGACATTTAAGACCATGAACATTACTGTAGTAGGAACAGGCTATGTTGGGCTCGTTACGGGAACCTGCTTTGCTGAAACCGGAATCAATGTTACCTGTGTGGACATTGACGAAAGAAAAATTGAAAGATTAAAAAAGGGAGAAGTCCCTATTTACGAACCTGGCCTTGACGTATTGCTAGAGCGCAACATCGACAAGGGTAGGATGGCCTTTACCACAAGTTTGGAAAAAGGAATCAAAGATTGTGATGCCGTTTTTATCGCTGTGGGCACACCACCGGATGAAGATGGTAGCGCTGACCTGAAATACGTTTCGGGTGTGGCCCGCGAAATTGGCCAACACATGGAAGACTACAAAGTCATCATTACTAAAAGTACAGTGCCTGTAGGTACTTCTTTCAAGGTGAAAGGTGCTGTGGAAGAAGAATTGGCGTCACGAAATGTGCGTATTCCATTCGACGTTGCTTCCAACCCTGAATTTTTAAAAGAGGGTAGTGAGGTAGCCGACTTTTTAAAACCAGACAGAATCGTAGTGGGGGTAGAAAGCAAGCGTGCTGAAAAGGTAATGCGTCGTTTGTACAAACCGTTTTTGATGAACGGGCATCCGTTGTTGTTCATGGATATTTTCTCCTCAGAGATGACGAAGTATGCGGCAAATTCAATGCTTGCCACTAAAATCAGTTTTATGAACGATATCGCCAACCTATGCGAATTGGTTGGTGCCAATGTGGATTTAGTCCGAAAAGGTATTGGTTCTGACTCCAGAATTGGAAACAAGTTCATTTACCCTGGGACAGGCTACGGCGGAAGTTGCTTCCCCAAAGATGTGCAAGCCTTGGTCCGTACAGCTGATGAATATGGCCATTCTTTGGAAGTATTGAAAGCTGTTGAAAGCGTAAACTATCGCCAAAAATCTGTTTTGGTGAATAAGATAAAAAGACACTTCGGTGAAAATTTAAAAGGAAAACAATTTGGTTTATGGGGCTTGTCCTTCAAACCAAAAACCGACGATATGCGTGAGGCACCCTCCTTGGGCATTATTGAGGAATTGAAGGCTCTTGGGGCAACAGTGAGAGCTTACGACCCAGTGGCCATGGAGGAAGCCGAACGTATTTTGGGCGATTCCATCGAATACGCCAAAGACGAATACGATGCCATCATTGATGCTGATGCACTCATAGTGGTAACGGAATGGTCCGAGTTTCGAATGCCCAACTTTCGAATTTTGGAGAAACTGATGAACAGCAAGACCATTTTTGATGGACGAAATGTTTATGATACCGAAGAAATGGGAGAGCTTGGCTTTACCTATTACAGCATCGGAAGAGATGTCGTACGAAGCGAAGAAGTAGAAACCGTTAACGCCTAAACCTTAAAAATGAAAAGAATTTTAGTTACCGGGGGTGCAGGTTTTGTAGGCTCGCATTTGTGTGAGCGCCTTTTAAAAGAAGGACACGAAGTCATTTGCATGGACAACTACTTCACCGGAAGAAAAAGTAAAGTAGTACATCTTTTGGACAATCCGTATTTCGAGATTATACGTCACGATGTAACGCTACCCTATTTTCTGGAGGTAGATGAGATATACAACTTGGCCTGTCCAGCTTCGCCAGTGCATTATCAGCACAATCCTATCAAGACCATCAAAACTTCAGTTTTAGGTGCTATTAATATGTTAGGATTGGCAAAACGGATTAAAGCAAAAATTTTACAAGCTTCCACTAGCGAAGTATACGGTGACCCAGAAATCCATCCACAACCGGAAGATTATTGGGGACATGTGAATCCCATCGGCGTTCGGTCCTGTTATGATGAAGGAAAACGCTGTGCGGAATCCCTTTTTGTAAACTATCACGAATCCAATGGGGTATTGGTAAAAATCGTTCGGATTTTCAATACTTACGGACCGCGAATGGAACCCGATGATGGGCGTGTAGTTTCCAACTTTATCATGCAAGCCCTCCAAGGAAAGGATATTACTGTTTTTGGGGATGGAACCCAAACCCGAAGCTTTCAGTATGTAAGTGATTTGGTAGATGGAATGGTAAAAATGATGGCTACCGAAGATGAATTCATTGGCCCGGTCAACATCGGAAATCCAGGTGAATTTACCATGCTGGAATTGGCGCAAAATATTATTGATTTGACCGGTTCAAAATCAAGAATCATCCACTTGCCTTTGCCTTCGGATGACCCGATGCAACGGAAACCGGATATTTCATTGGCTAGGGAAAAGTTGACCGGATGGAATCCTGATGTGGAGCTAAGAGATGGTCTTGAAAAAACCATCAATTACTTCGACAGCCTCTTGCAAGAAAAGTCAATTAAAGCCTTAGTGGAAGGATAAAACGGTAGATGGAAGTTCTTAAAACCATAGGTTTTGTGTTAGAAAGCCTTCTGCTTCTCTACTTTGGGTTCGCAGCCCTGTACATTTTCGTTTTCGCTTTTGCTGGATTGTTTCCGGCTCGAAAAAGGAATCCCAAATTAGATAAGCCACATCGTTTTGCCGTATTGATTCCAGGATACAAGGAAGATAATGTAATTGTGGAGGTGGCGGAACATGCTCTTCGTCAAAACTATCCCAGGGACTCTTTTGAGGTAGTGATCATTGCCGATTCTTTTCAAGCCAAAACCTTGAATGCCTTAAAGGAACTACCGATACGTTTGGTGGAGGTTTCTTTTGAAAAAAGCACCAAATCCAAAGCCTTGAATAAAGCCATGGAAACTATTGGTGATGGGTATGATATCGCTTTGGTTTTGGACGCGGACAATTTAATGGAGCGTGATTTTCTCACCAAAATGAACCGAGCATTCAATTCAGGATTTCGAATTGTACAAGGGCATCGTATTGCTAAGAATCAAAATACGCCAATGGCGATTTTAGATGCGATTAGTGAAGAAATCAATAATCATATTTTTCGAAAAGGACATCGCGTATTAGGTCTTTCCTCTGCCTTGATTGGTTCGGGAATGGCGTTTGACTATACTTTCTTTAAAGAAATGATGGCCAATGTCAATGCCGTTGGAGGATTTGACAAAGAATTGGAATTGAAACTTCTGCGGGATGGAAACACCATTGAATATTTGAATGACGCTTACGTTTTGGATGAAAAAGTTCAGAAATCTGAAGTGTTCGCCAACCAACGCAAGAGATGGCTTTCAGCTCAGTTCGTGTATTTCAGAAGGTATGTGCTTTCGGGTTTGAAAGAACTCTTTTTGCGAGGAAACGTAGACTTTGCTGACAAAGTCTATCAAATGGTGTCACCTCCTAGAGTATTACTCTTGGGATTGGTGATGGGATTCACCATGCTATACACGTTGGTTGAATCCTACCTGAAGTTGGAATGGCTGCAAGTTTCCCCAACAATTTGGTATGGCATCGCTGGAATTACGGTTCTAGCCTTTTTGTTTGCTACGCCCACCAAGTTTTATAGGGTAGCCACTTTCAAGGCTATGGCAACTTTGCCTAGTGCCTTCTTCACCATGTTTTTGAGTTTGTTCAAACTTAAAGGAGCCAACAAGAAATTCATTCACACCCAACACGGAACACCAAATTCATAACCAATGAAAATCGGAATTGAGGGACAACGTTTATATCGCTGCAAAAAGCACGGCATGGATATGGTCGCTTTGGAGCTCATAAAAAATCTTCAAAAAATAGATACGCATAACGAGTATGTCATTTTTGTGCGTCCTGATGAGGACAATACTTGTATCCCCAAAGCAGCAAACTTTAAAGTAGTGGAGTTGGAGTCATGGGGTGGTTATGCAGGTTGGGAACAATTTGCATTGCCCAAAGCAGCCTATAAGGAAGGGTGCGATGTGTTGCACTGTACAAGTAACACCGGCCCCATTTTTTCTAAGGTTCCCTTGATTACTACCCTACATGATATTATTTACCTCGAAAGTATCAGTCTTCTGAAAAAAGAAGGTACCTGGTATCAAAAGTTGGGGAATATGTATCGTCGTTACTGTGTGCCATCGGTAGTGCGAAAGAGCAAGAAAGTAATCACGGTTTCAGAATACGAAAAGGAGCGAATCAACAAACACTTTGGTTTTGGAGACCAACGGTTGACCGCCATTTATAATGGAGTCGGAGAGCATTTCTTCAAAATCACCAACGCCGAACAACTGGAAAAAGTAAAAGAACAATATAATTTGCCCGAACGTTTCTTCTTCTTTCTGGGGAATACCGATCCCAAGAAAAATACGCGTGGAGTGTTGAAGGCATTCGCACAATTCAACCAAAATAGCCCAGGAACTTTCAAGCTGGTCATGTTGGATTATGATGAGCATGAACTGCAAAAGTTACTAGCAGAAATAGGTGCTTCGGATTTAAGGAATTCGATTCATCTTACCGGGTATGTGCCCAATACTGATTTACCAGCACTCATCAGTCAGTGCACGGTGTTTTTGTATCCTTCTCTTCGCGAGAGTTTTGGGATTCCCATTCTGGAAGGGATGGCCTGCGGCGTACCTGTAATTACCTCCAATACCTCTTCCATGCCTGAGGTGGCAGGAGAAAATACTGCACTATTGGTTGACCCATACGATGTCAACGCCATATTTGAAGCATTGAACACACTCGTAGAAGACGAAGCCTTGGCCAGTTTGTTGGCAGAAAATGGTATTGAAAGAGCGAAGAAGTTCTCATGGGAAACCATGGCGAACAACGTATTGGAACTTTATGAAGATGTGCATCAAGAACTTGAAAAGTCAGAAGCATGATGAAAAACAGGGATATTGTTGTCGTAGGCATTCAGGCCTGGGACATTGAAATCGGTAGCAACTGCAAAAACATTGCTTCGGAATTTGCCAAACACAACCGCGTACTTTATGTAAACCCTCCGTTAGATCGCGCTACCCTGAAACGCGAAACTGATTCTGAGAAAGTTCAAAAACGGATTCGCATCAAAAATGGTGATTCTCCAGACTTGGTCAAGGTTTCGGATAACCTCTGGAACTTGTATCCTAAATCCATGACGGAGTCCATCAATTGGATACCAGTGCATTCCTTGTTTAAAATGTTGAATAAAAGAAACTCAAGAATGTTCGCGCGTGACATCCAAAGCGCAATGGACGCGCTGGGTTTTGAAGATGTTCTTCTTTTCAATGACAGTTCCATGTTTTTGGGATTGCATCTCAAGGAATTTTTGAAACCACAGCGCTACACTTATTACATGCGCGATAATTTGATTAAGGTTCCCTATTGGCAACGTCATGGAGAGCGATTGGAACCAAAAATCATCAAGAAGGCGGATACGGTGGTAAACAACTCAACCCTATACACCGAATATGGATTGGAACACAATCCCAACAGTTTTATGGTGGGGCAGGGTTGTGATGTCTCTTTATTCAATGACGAAGAAAACACTATCCAGATTCCTTCAGAATTTGATGCAATTCCCAAGCCTATTCTTGGGTACGTTGGCTATTTGACCAGTATGCGCTTGGATTTGGATTTATTGGAATTTATGGCGCAAGCTAAAAAGGATTGGAGCTTGGTACTCGTGGGTCCCGAAGATGAAGATTTTCGAAACTCTAAATTACATGAATTGGATAACGTCTTTTTTCTTGGCAGAAAAGACGCCTCCGAGCTTCCTGCCTATGTAAAGGGATTTGATATTGCTATGAATCCCCAAGTGGTAAACGACTGGACTATTGGCAACTACCCCCGTAAAATTGACGAATACTTGGCCATGGGCAAACCGACTTTGGCTACCCGAACCAAGGCCATGGAAATGTTCCAAGACCATGTGTATTTGGCAGGTTCCAAGGAAGAATATGTAGCACTAGCCGAGCAGGCACTATCTGAGAACTCAAAAGAATTGATTCAAGCTCGAATTGCTTTTGCAAAAAGCCATACTTGGGAGAACAATGTGAAGGCCATTTACGAAGCCATTAAGAAATCAGCCTAAAACAATGCGTCATGAGTTGGAAACAGAATCTCAAGAAAAATCCGAAAATCAAAGCGTTTGTGTATCGACTCCTTGTGCCTAAAAATCAAGCACGGCCAAGACGTTGGGTACAATGGTTCGTAAATCCGTTTTACCACAAAAAAGGAAAGGGTGCTACGATTTGCCGAAGAACGCGAATGGATGTGCTGCCTTGGAGCGGTTTCGAGCTTGGTGCAGATTCCACCATAGAGGATTTCAGCACTATTAATAATGGTGTAGGTCCTGTTTTTATAGGAGATAGAACACGCATTGGTTTGGGCAATACGCTAATAGGTCCTGTTACCATTGGCGATGATGTCCGTTTGGCGCAAAACATTGTGCTATCTGGACTAAACCATAACTACGAAGATGTAAGCCAACCCATTCATGCACAAGGGGTATCAACCGCACCAATTGTAGTGGAAGCAGAAACTTGGATTGGGGCAAATACCGTTGTGGTGGCGGGAGTCACTATTGGAAAACACAGCATAGTGGCTGGTGGTAGCGTAGTTACCAAGGATGTGCCACCGTACTCCGTAGTGGTAGGTAATCCGGCCAGGGTGGTAAAGACTTACAATTTCGAAACCGAAACTTGGGAACGCGTTCCTTCTAAAAAATTAATTGCCGTTTAAAATCAAACATATGGAAGCACTAGCATATTTTTTCTGGATTGCCTTAGCCATAATTTTCTATTCCTATTTGGGATATGGCATCGTATTGTTCTTGCTTATCAAAGTAAAACGAATGTTTGGTGGTAGCAACGCAAACGAATTCAATGAGGATTATGAACCAGAAGTAACGCTGTTTGTAAGCGCTTTCAATGAAAAAGACTTTTTGGATAAAAAGGTGAAGAACTCCCAAAGCCTAAACTATCCCCAAGAAAAGGTGAAACAAATTTGGGTCACCGATGGGTCAGATGATGGTACTCCCGAGAAATTGAGACATTATGAAAATGTGGAAGTCTACCACAAAGATGAACGGGCTGGCAAAATTGCCGCCATGAATCGCGGAATGGCCTTCGTAAAAACACCTATTGTTATTTTTTCCGATGCGAATACCGACTTGGGCGAAAACTCCATTTTGGAAATCGTGCGATTGTTCAGCAACCCAAAAGTGGGATGTGTTTCTGGCGAAAAAAGAATCTATTCCAAAGAAAGCGACAATGCTGCTGGTGCAGGTGAGGGTCTCTATTGGAAATACGAATCCCAACTGAAAAAATGGGATGCGGAATTATATTCCGTGGTGGGTGCTGCAGGCGAACTTTTCGCCATTCGCACCGAATTATGGCAGGAGGTAGAAAAAGACACCCTTTTGGATGACTTCATGATTTCGCTTCGGGTTGCCATGAAAGGCTTTACCATTCAATACAACCCTGAAGCCTATGCGATTGAGACGGCTTCCGCGAACGTAAAAGAAGAATTGAAACGTAAAATCCGTATCTCGGCTGGTGGGATTCAGTCGGTTATTCGCTTGCGAAAGTTGTTGAACTTTTTCAAATATGGAACGCTATCTTTTCAATACATATCTCATCGCGTTTTACGCTGGACGTTGACGCCTTTGTTATTGCTGTTGATTATCCCGGCTAATTATGTTTTGGCTTTGCAAGAAGGGATTTTTTCTTTCGGATTGTACAGCTTTCTTTTCTGGGGCCAGGTTGCGTTTTATGTTGCCGCTTTGGTAGGATGGTTCTTGGAAAACCGTCAAATCCGGTTAAAACTTCTCTTTGTTCCCTACTACTTCTTTATCATGAACCTGTCAGTGTTTCTGGGCTTTGGCCGATACCTAAAAGGGAACCAATCGGTGAATTGGGAACGTGCGAAGCGAGGCGAACTGAATGAAGAAGCTGTCGTTTAAGCTACTTCCGTTTCCGTGTAAAGAGGAAGGTTAAAGTAAAAAGTACTGCCTTTACCAACTGCACTTTTAATATTCAAGGCACCTCCGTTTTTATTGACAAAACTCTGGCAAAGCACTAGACCTAAACCAGTGCCCGGTTCTTTTTCAGTTCCCAGTTTGCTGAAATGCTCATTGGGATTCAAGATTTTCTGGATGTCTTCTTTTGAAATTCCATTACCATTGTCTTGCACTTCCAAAACAACTGCATCATCTTGAAACTTTGCATTCACATTGATAATTCCTTCTACTGGAGTGAACTTGATGGCGTTGGACATGAGGTTTCGCAAAACCGTTTTAATCATGTTGTTGTCAGCAAACACATAAGTGTTTTCGGGTACATTATTGTGAAGGGCGATTTTCTTATGTTCACTGCCCAATTTCAGCAAACGAAACGTTTGTTCTACCAAGTCATGAATATCCAATTTTTCTGGAATCATTTGAATTTGACCACTCTCTGACTTGGCCCAACCCAATAGATTTTGAAGTAGATTCAGCGCCTCATCCATAGTCTTTAAAAGCCCGAAGACCGTCTCATCCAAAAAGGCATCACTCTTTGGGTCTATAATACCGCGAAGGATAAAATCCATCTTTAGTTTTGCAGCACTGAGTGGTGAGCGAAGGTCATGTCCAATAATAGAAAACATCCTATCCTTCAAGTCGTTGGATTGTTGCAGGTTAAGGGCCTGCTCCTCAATTTTGTTTCGCGCCCGGCGAAGTTCCACATGTGTGCGGATACGCGCTACAAGCTCTTGTTCATTGAAAGGTTTGGTGACGTAATCCACACCTCCAACTTCAAACCCCCGGATTTTATCTTTTACATTGACCTTTCCGGTCAAAAAGATGATGGGAATGTCATGATACGCTTCAATAGCTTTTACTTTCTCACAAAGTTCAAAGCCATCGATTCGTGGCATGATAACATCCAAAAGAATCAGGTCGGGTTTGGCTTTTGCCAGTTCCGAGAAGAAAACATCATCGTCACTAGTGCCTACGAATTCATAGCCGTTACGTTCCAAAATAAACCGTAACAATTCCAAATTCAATTCTTCATCATCTACGGCAAGAACATAGGGTTTATGCTTGTTGTCGGAAACCATATTCAAAGAAGTTCTTACACGAAAGTAGGAAAAAGTTTGAATCAGGTTAGGAATTCACTGTTATTTCAAGATGCAAAAGGTTAATAGTATTGGCGAATCAAGGGATTAAAGCTATCTTGAAGGAATTCCACAAACAAAAAACGGGAGTTCACAACAATAATTGACGATATCTTTTTTGTAGGATTATATTTACATAAAAGTAAAATAAAGCCAATATTATGGCCAATATATTAGTTACCGGAGGAGCGGGGTTTATCGGTTCGAACTTCATCCCTTATTTTTTGGAATCGAACCCAGAAGCAAATATTGTTAACCTCGATGCACTTACGTACGCCGGGAATCTCGAGAACTTATCTGAACTGGAAAATCATCCGAGATACACGTTTATCAAAGGCGATATCTGCGATCGAGCATTAATTGAACGCATTTTTGATGTGCATAACATTGACGGAGTGATTCATTTTGCGGCGGAATCCCATGTGGATAATTCCATTACCAATCCGGATGCTTTTATGCAAACCAACATCATTGGTACGTTCAATTTGATTGATGTGGCCAAGAAACAATGGATGGTGGGCCCTGGAGTATATAAGGAAGCGTATCAAAAAGCACGTTTTCATCACGTATCCACGGATGAGGTCTATGGAACTTTGGGTGAGACGGGTTTGTTTTCAGAAGCCACCCCCTATGCGCCCAACAGTCCGTATAGTGCTTCAAAAGCCTCTTCAGATTTTATTGTTCGCAGCTACCATCATACCTACGGTATGAATGTGGTTACCACCAACTGCTCCAATAATTACGGCCCCAAACAGCATGATGAAAAGCTAATCCCCACCATTATACGCAAAGCGTTGAATGAAGAAGCGATTCCAATTTATGGAGATGGCACCAATATTCGTGATTGGCTCTATGTTTTGGACCATTGTAAGGGTATTGCTTTGGTTTACGATAAAGGTGTTACTGGCGAAACCTATAACATCGGAGGACGCAACGAAAGAAACAATTTATACATCGCTGAAACCGTTTGTAAACTGCTCGATGGAAAGCATGCTCGCGAAAACGGTAAGTCTTATACGGAGCTCATTAGTTTTGTGAAGGATAGGGCAGGCCATGATTTTAGATACGCCATTGATGCTGATAAGATTGAAGGCGATTTAGGTTGGAAAGCAGACGAGAATTTTGAAACGGGTATCGACAAAACCATTGATTGGTATATCGACCGTTTTGTGAATACCGAAAACAAGACATTGACCCCAAAATCATAACCACAACCGATTTAACAAAACACCATGAAAGGAATTATTTTGGCAGGCGGTTCAGGCACTAGACTTCATCCCGTTACTTTAGCGGTGAGCAAGCAGCTTGTACCCGTGTATGACAAGCCAATGATATACTACCCGCTATCGACCTTAATCGAGTCGGGTATTTGGGAAATACTCATTATTTCCACCCCCCAAGATTTACCCTTATTTGAACGTCTTTTGGGAGATGGCCGCAAGTATGGCTGTCGTTTTGAGTATGCTGTTCAAGAAGAACCCAAAGGTTTGGCAGAGGCATTTATTATCGGAGAGCAATTTATTGGAGAAGATAAAGTGGCTTTGATTTTAGGGGATAACATTTTCTACGGAACGGGCTTGGACAAGCTTTTGCAATCCAACAACGACCCTGAAGGCGGTATTATTTACGCCTATCACGTAAATGACCCTGAACGTTATGGGGTAGTCAGTTTTGATGAACAAGGCAATGCCATTTCCATAGAAGAAAAACCAAAGGAGCCGAAATCAAATTATGCGGTGCCCGGTATCTATTTCTATGACAATGCTGTGGTCGAAATTGCCAAAAGCATCGAGCCAAGTCCTAGGGGCGAACTCGAAATTACGGATGTGAATCGCGAATACCTCAAAAGGGGTCAATTGAAAGTAAGTATCATGGACCGGGGAACGGCTTGGTTAGACACTGGAACGTTCCAGTCGCTGATGCAAGCTTCGCAATTTGTACAGGTTATTGAAGAAAGACAAGGCTTAAAAATTGGTGCTATCGAATCTTCGGCCTACAAAATGGGTTTTATCACTAAAAGTCAGTTCAAAGCCTTGACGGAACCTTTCCTAAAAAGTGGATATAGCACAAAACTTCTGGAAGTATTGACCTAAAGGATATGAACGTAACCAAAACAAATATTGACGGATGTTTTATTCTTGAACCGAGAGTGTTTAAGGACGAGCGCGGGTACTTTTTTGAAAGTTTCAACCAACAACTCTTCGAATCTTTGACCGGAGCAAAACCCTATTTTGTGCAAGACAATGAGTCTTTTTCAACCAAAGGAGTACTTCGCGGATTGCATTTTCAAAAAGGAGCGTATGCCCAAGCCAAATTGGTTCGGGTGTCAAAAGGCGAAGTGTTGGATGTTGGCGTAGACCTTCGTCCAGATTCGGTGACGTATGGCGCTGTAGTCAGTACCGTACTTTCTGCAGAAAATCGTAAACAATTGTTTTTGCCTAGAGGATGTGCACATGGATTTGTCACTTTAAGTGAAGAAGCCATCTTCTGTTATAAGTGTGATAATTTTTATCATAAGGAGTCTGAAGGAGGAATTCTCTATAATGACCCTACCTTTGCTATTGACTGGATATTGGCAGAGGAAGAATTGATTATTTCTGAAAAGGATAAGGATTTACCTGTTTTTAAAGAGGTTATTCCAAATTGATATATAAATGTCACCCTGAATGTATTTCAGGGTCTTATCCCAATGAAATGAGATGCTGAAACAAGTTCAGCATGACAAAGACATTTTGGATTAAAGTTGAATTATGAAAATATTGGTAACCGGAGCTTCCGGACAATTGGGGAGCACTTTAAACGCATTAAAAGGTCAATTCCCTACCATTGAATGGGTTTTCAAATCATCTTCGCAATTGAACGTGACCCAGCCGCAATCTGTGACTGCTGCTTGGGAAAATGATTCCTTTGATTATTGTATCAATTGTGCTGCGTATACCAATGCAGACGGAGCGGACGCAGAACCTGAAAAAGCATACGATATTAATGTTACCGGTGCCAAAAATCTGGCTATGGCCTGTGCCAAAAACAATTCGGTGCTCATTCATATTTCAACAGATTTCGTTTTTGATGGTTTTATCAATACGCCTTATAAAGAAAATGATATTGCCCGCCCGATTGGGTTTTATGGCGATACCAAATTCAAAGGTGAGCAGGCGGTCATCAAACACTGGGACAAGCATTTTATTATAAGAACCTCATGGTTGTATTCGGGCTATGGGAACAATTTTATGAAAACCATGCTTCGTTTAGGACAAACCAAAGAAGAGATATCGGTGGTATATGACCAAGTAGGTTCCCCAACCCATGCACACGATTTGGCAGATTTCATCCTGCAAATCGTTCAGCAAAACTCCGAGGCGTATGGGACCTATCATTACAGCAATGAAGGCATTAGCAGTTGGTATGATTTTGCCAAGGCAATTTTCGAGCTTGAAAGCGCCTCCATCATTGTGCATCCTATCACTTCAGAATTCTATCCAACCCCGGCAGAACGACCGAAATACAGTGTTTTGGATAAGTCCAAGACCAAAAACACCTTTGGGATTGACATTCCGCATTGGACGGATAGTCTAAAAAAGGAGCTTTCTGAAAAGACCTTTGCCAATTAAATTCCGATAATTCCTCATTTTAGATTTCGAAGTAAAGTCCAACGAATCTATTTTTCCGTTGGTCTACACTTTATGGATACCCATCGTCTTTGGGGACTAAAAATGGGCCATTCGCTGTAGTTTTACGCTTGTAGAATGGGCATTGCTGGTCGGAGTACTTTCAATAATCTATATTTTTTGCCAGCCATGCAATGCTTGACCGGGGGGTCAATATCGCACAGTTCTTAGACAAATTTGAAGGGGACAACAAAACAATACGGAACATGTGCAAGCCTATTACGTTGTAAGGGAGTTATCTGGGGATTTTAGAGTGCCAATCCTAACTTCAGTAGAGGTTGTTTAGGGTTGGCTTTTTTTATATTGGTTAACAGGAATGAAATACGATATAAAACCTTCTTCCAAATAAACGGATATTTATCAGGGTGACTTTAGTGCTAACAGATATTTCAGGCTGGTTACTTTGGCAATGTAATAGGTCCAAATCAACAGAATGAACAATGTGATTAAGAAGAAAGCAAGAATAAAGATATAAATGGCTTTTGGAACTTCTGGGTAGGCACGTTCAGGTTCGGTAGTGAATCTTTTTGCCATATCGGCAGTTACCTCTTTTAAGTTGCGGAGATTTACCAAGGTTGTCAAGGTGTACTTGGAATTTGTCGTTATTTCAATGTTCATTGTTACATCTTCTAGGCTATCAACCTTGCTGGGTAAAGTAGTAAGCGGTTTAGCCGCTGGTCCTTTAAACGGAATCTTTAACACAGAATCGTTTTTGGAAATCACTGAAAGATTAAGGCTTGCATAATTTGGTAATCCCGAATTTCCAAAATCTAAATGGAATTTAGTCCCCTGTTTCAAGGTACAAGGGTACTCACATAACAATGAAAATTTCCATGGTCCCAAAGTGTCTTTCTGAATTGTTTGTAGCCTTTCTACAGGAAAAGGTCCCAAAGATTTGATTCCGTCAGTAACAATATTGGCTCCTGTTATGGTGAGATACAGCAACGTAAGTATCGTCGATAAAAAGGCCCCCTTAATAGTCTTAGGTGTATTTTTGAAAATTACCGATACCTTATTCCAACCGTTTTTTGGGTTATGAAATTTTATCCGTTCTGACTTTGTAATCAAACGGTGAGTTCTCTTTTTATACCAAATATATGTTCCGGTCAAAATGCTAAAACTTAGAATCAAACCGAAGAAAAACCAAATGATTTTTACTGTTAGTCCACCAAAGGTTCCAAAATGGGATGGGTCTACAATATCGGTAACAAGCTCTATGGTATTAAGATCTGCCGCTTTCTGAATTTTGACTACTTCACCAGAAAATGGATTTAGGTATACCTTGTTCGCGCGATCTCTGGTGAAGGGATTTCCATCCTGACCGTCAACGTATACATGATCAGTAAGTTTTGAAGGTATGCGAATTTGCTCTACCCTAAGTTCAGGAAAGGCTTGAACAGCATTTTTAGCATAGGTGTTTAAAGAAAGAAACTCAAGATTGTCGCCAAAACTTGAAATTTCAGCCTGTGTTATTTTTTCTAGAGGGTCTGGAACAAGCACTTTGAATTTTCCGGTAATTCCTAAAATATCTTCAACGAAGTAGAAGGTACCCGTTATGGCAATAATCAAGGTAAACAGCAGGGCCCAAATCCCAAACTGCCTGTGAGCATCTGTAAAGAAAACTTTTAGCCCCTTTTTCCATCGAAGTTGAAATAGATTCTTTAACCAAGCTGTGTAGAAAAGAAATCCAGTTAGAGAGGACAATAGCAAAAAGAAAGAAAAAAAAGTAACGATTAGAGTACCGCCAAGTTTTTGGTCGAAGAAGAAACTGTGGTAATTTCTAAAAAACCGTTGAATGTCGAAGAAGCTATTGTGTGCGAGTATTTCACCGGAATAGGGATTGACATGGACTTTTCGCGTTTGGCCTTGAGGTGTTCTAATAAATACGGTAGCGGCAAAGTAGTCTCCTACTTCAGTAAATGGATTTTTTTGTTCCCCTACACTGGTAATCCGGCTATCGGGAAAAGCCGCTTTGACATTTTGGTACATGGCCTCCCAGTCATAAGGTGCATCTTTGGGTTCGATTCGAAGACTGGAATCCAAGAGCCAATCTATTTCGTTGGACAAGGTTGCGATAGTTCCGGAAAAGCAAATCACAAAGAGAAGCATACCAAGATTGATGCCCAGCCAACCATGTATGTTGAATAGTGTTTTTTTGGAAATCAGCTTTGACATTATCTGGTAAATTGATTCATTTTAGACGAATTTCAAGGTATTCTTGTGTTTAAACCACCTATAGTTTTCTTTAAATAGATACCGGGCAATTTTCATTGCCCGGCACCCGGATAAACTAACTCAAACTATTAAAACTAAAACTTGACTTTTTTGTTTTTAGAAAGTATATCCGACAGTTAGTAAATAATTGCGGGGTTCGCCGGGGAAAAGACGAACGTAGCTATATCCACCAACCCAATGTGTTTTGTTAAATACATTATTGATATTCAAGGCGAGACGAACCTTGTTCACTCGATAGCCAAAACCTAAATCCCAAACATTGTACTCTGGCAAAACCAGACCTTCTTCAAAGGTATTTCTACTGCTTACAAAGTTGGTTCCTACATTAAAGTTTAAACCGTCCAAATCTCCGCCAATAAATTTATAGTTCGCAAACAGCCCTCCAGAATTAGCAGGAGCGTTTTCTTTGGCCCGTCCTATTTCTGCTAAGTCATCACTTTCAGTAATGATCGCGTTGTTGTTCGCGTAGTTAGCGGTAATACTGAGATTATCGCTAAGTTGACCATATAAATCTATTTCAATACCCTTGGATTCTTCAGCACCTCTTTGGGTGGGCAGCCCGGTATTGATATCTGTTATGATACGATTTTTGTTCTCAATTTTATAAGCTGCTACGTTTATGGAAAGGCGATTGTTCAAAAAAGTTCCCTTGGCCCCAAATTCTATCATGTTGGCACTAAGTGGGTCAAAAGGCCCTCCGTTTTCTGGTAAAAGGTTTTGGGCATTTTGGGGCTGGAAACTTTCAGTATATGTACCGTATACATTAATGTTTTCGTTCACGGAATATACTACACCAAGACGGGGTAGTAGTTTGTCTTGTTTGATTTCTTGTTCGTCGGCTTGTTCATAATTCAACAAATCTGTGTAGTATTCTTGTCGCAAACCAAGCAGTACTTGTAATTTTTTCCATTTGATTTGGTCTTGAATATAAATACCATTGGTATAAAAGCGTTGCGGAGACAGTTCAACTCTTCCAAGAATGTAATCGCTTGGAAAACCTAAAAGATAGGTAGGGTCTTCTAAATTGAAGTGGGGTATATTAGGTACAGGATTGCCATCGCCATCCAGAATAAAGCGCCCTGCGTCATCAGGGTCATAGGTGTCAAGTCCACCATCCACTGTTCTATAAATGGCACCACTACTTGTAAAAATACTTCCTCCTCCAACAGGTCTTTCGGATTGGATGTAATCGTAACCGGCTAGAATTTTATGTTGAACTTGTCCAGTTTGGGTTTCCCAGATAAAGAATGCGCTTAGGTTGTCATTTATACGCTGTTGCTCCCGGGCACTGATACGCATTCCCATCAAAGTTGGAATTTGGTTACCATTTCCATCGACAGCAAATCGGTTGGAGGTTCGGTGTTCAAATAAGTCCTCTTGAAATCCATAGCGCATATACGCTGCGTTAAAGGAAAAATTATCAGTAAACTGATGTGTTAAGGAAAGGGTTCCAAACAAATCTTCTGTTTCATGAAAATCATTAGCAGCCCCAATAGCGAATGAAATTGGGGTTGAATTTAAATCTGTTCCCGCGGCTGCACCAAAAATCGGCTGCCCTCTATCAAGTTTCCCATCATATTGTGTGATAACCAAATCAAAATTTAGTCTAGTCTTGTCAGTGGGTAGGAAGGTGATGGAAGGTGCGATTACTGTGGATTTGAATTCTTGAATATCCCTAAAAGAATCAGAGTTTTCATAGGCTAAATTCAATCGATACAGAAGTGTTTTGCTTTCGTTCAATGGTCCTGTAAAATCAAGGGTAGTTCGTAAGGTGTTGAAACTTCCAGTGGTAAAATTGATGGCTTTGCGGTCTTCAAATAGCGGTTTTTTGGTTACCCGGTTCATGGTTCCACCTGGGTTTGAATTTCCAAACATGGCTGAGGCCGGACCCTTTATAACTTCTACACGTTCTAAGTTAGTTACCAATATTTGGGGCCCAAACAACCCGATGACGCGAAGTCCGTTAATTAGTTCCTGTTGTGAACGAAAACCGCGAATGGTATAGTCGTTATAGTAAGAAAACTGATTGATGCCGCTAATATTCTTTACTACATCATTTACGCGATAGGCTTGCCGGTCATCCATAACTTCCTTGGTGACGTAGCTGATAGCCTGGGGAACATCTTTGACAAGTGTTGCGGTTTTGGTAGCGGCAAAAGAGACTTTGGTGTCGTAACCGGTCTCCCGACGTCCTATAATCTCAACTCCTTGCAGTTCTACACCACTTTCAGCCATGGTTACTTTGACCGATACGGTTTCGTTAGCTGCTATTAGCACTGGGTACTCTTGAGTTTTAAGACCTATTGAGGAGAATACTAGAGTTTGATTTCCTTCAGGAATGGATGATAACAGGAACTTTCCCATTTCATCAGAAGCAGTTCCCAGGGTAGTACCTTTTACCATAATGTTTATGTAGGGAAGGCTTTCTCCATTTTTGTTTGAGATTTCTCCTTCAACACTGCCGGTTTGAGCTGAAAGCCCCAAACTGGATAGTACGAGAAATACTAGTAATAGATTTCTTGGTTTCATATTATTGTTATTTAGACTGAATAAAAATAGAATATGAAATACTAGAAACCTAATCTATCTCGGTTTTCTTTTTTTCTAAGTGTAAGGTTAACGTCGTAGAGTCACTACAATGTGTTGTATATCGGATGATACAAGGAATTTTTTGTTTCGAATATTATTTTAAGGCTAAAAATTATCGCGAATCTTAAATGGAAAAAACCTTGTTAAATAATTTATTTTGCAGCAAGCATAGAGCATTGGAGTTCCCACAAGGATAGATGAGAGTCTACTATGAGCCATCTGTTATCGGCAATAATGCAGTTTAATGGAATTATAACCCTTTCATCTGCACTTTGTGAAAGGCATCCGCCTGTTTCTTTAGCAATTCTTCGGCCATTTTCTTTTTATAGCGGAACAATTCTTCTTCTGTTTTAATAGCACTGTACACTTCATGGTTGATGTCTACATCTGTACTCATAAGCAGTTTACGTTGTGCTACTTTTTGGGCAACCCAAGTGGAAACAACTGTTTCTTGCTCTTCAAATCGATAATCGTATTCCCCTTTTGGGGCCAAAAGCTTGGCGATCATAGGTGCCGTCTCTATGGCCAAAAATAATAGGAAAATAAAAAAAGAGGGTAACCAAGGGAGTTTCCCCAAGGCATTGATTCGGGCCATTAATCCATCAAAACCATCAATTACAGGCTGTGAATTGTTTACCGCGGTGGCATAGTCCGTTTCCAATGCAGTAATCTGAGCTTCAATCTCTTCGATTTTGGCACCATTGGTTTCTTTTAGGGTACTTAACTCCGCCAAATAGGCATCGTGCTTTTCTCTTTTTTCTTTGTAGACGGGTCCCTTGCCCAAAAGACCGGTGCCCGCAGTACCTTCAGCTTCGGTGATGTAAATATCATACAGGGCATTGGTTTCTGCTTCCTTTGCCGCAACCTCGTTCTTTAACTGCGCAATTTCTTGGTTGAGACTTTCAATCTTGGGGGTGTATTGCAACGCCAATTGTTCTTGATTGGCCAAGGTCATACCGTTTTTTTCTTCCAAAAGGACTTGATTGATTTCCTTCTCAAAAATTTTGAGTTCCAAAGGTTTGGAAATCACTACAGCGATAATGATTGCTAACAAGATTCGAGGTGTTGCTTGTAGCAACTCACTTTTAACATTATCACGTTTCTTAATAGTGGAAACGATATAGCGGTCGAGATTGAAAATTAACAACCCCCAAATGAATCCGAAGAAAATGGAAGTATAAATATTGTCAAAAACCGTATAAAGGGCATAACCACTAGCGATAAAAGCCATCACTGCGGTAAAGAAAACGGTGGCGCCTATACCAGCATACTTGTTGCGTTCCCCATTGGAACAATCCGCTAAAATTTGGGTGCCTGCTCCTGAGCAGAAAATAAAAAAGCGTTGTAACATGATAGTGTTCGTCTGGCGTTGAGAACTGCCAAAACAGTTTGATAAATATGTTCTCTTCGTCACCCCAAACGTAGTCGAGAGCTACTTAGTTCTCGATTGCACTCGAATTGACAACAGTTATAGAACGCGGTTTTGGTGGTTTTGTTACAAAAAAAGCCCTCAAGATGAAGGCTTTAACAAGATACTAAGAACCTGATGTGTTTATAATTGCAACCGCTAATCCCAGAAATAGACCGCCTGCACTCCGTCTTTTAGGTCTTTCACTTGAACCCTATGGATGCTGTTTTTCTGGGTAAGCGCTATCGCTTCGTCCGTAGTTATAGGTTTATCATTCAAAAAGAATTTAGAACCTTTCTTTACGGCGTCGGTAATGTCGATAAAAGGGTCTTTAGTGCCCGTATTGTTCTTATTGTTCGCGTCTTGATTATTTAAATCCGTTAGAATCACGGCGTACCCTTTTTCGTCCAATTCCTGACTTGTTACTTGTAATGAGGTGTTGTTGGAAAGCAAGGTGTTGGCTTTTAGGGGAGAAATTTTTTCCCCATTATAATAAAAGACGGGTTTTTCGGAGTCCGTTCCTGTTACGGGCTTACCGCTGCCGTCGACAATGGCGCCGTTTTCGTCATAATAATGTGTGACACCATCTTTTTTACTGAAGAAAAGCACCTTTCCGTCAACTTTTTTGGCTCCCGTACGCACACCGGAATTCTTGCTTTTTACCTTTTTGGTTTTCTTGGGAAAGGTGATTGGGGTTTCTGATAGTTTTACTGTGGGTTTGCTTGAATTGAACTTGGTTGTCTGAATGTGAAGGTTCTTGTTCTTTTTCAGCAATTCGATGGCCTTGTCAGCGGAAATCGCTTTTCCTTCAAAATAGAATTCTGCGCCTCTTTTGGCCATGGCAATAACGTGGTCTAAAGGGTCTTCTGGTTCTGGTGGTGCTGGAGGCGCCGGAGGTGTCCCTACTTCATTTTCTACGGGAACCGGTGCAATTGCTTCGGGTGACTCAGGAACATCACTTCCCGTTATAGGCGAAGGTGGGCTTGGAGGTGGCGGAACAAGGGTTAAACCACCGTTTGCTTTAGAAAGATGGGTTTTTAGAAACTCATCATTGATTTTTTCCAACCTTTTCGCATCCGTGTTTTTGATGGAAACATTGGAATGAAAGCTGGTATAATCTGTTTCTTCCCAGTCTTCCGTAAGTTCATCAATTTTAGCAGCGAATTTGTTCAATGGAATCTTTTCACCATACAGAATGATTTCTCCCTGGTCGATAATGATATCTAATGTGGGTTCTTGCTGTGCGTCCTGAATTTCTTCCGCAAATTGTGCTATTGGCGCTATCACTCTTCGGGTTTCACTAAAACCCAAAAGCAGAAGTACGGCCACAGGGAGGGTAAGCACAATTCGCAGGAATTTTGCTCTTTTTGATGTTTGTGTTTTCATGATTGTAAATCGTTTTTTGATGGATGAATAATTAATGGCATTTGCCATTCGCGACTGATATTTGTGTTGACTATCGACGGATAAATACGATAGCAATGTGTTTTGATAGGAAGGTCGGTCAATGTCTTTTTTGAGTACTGCTTCATCAGCCAAAAACTCGTGGTTTAGCTTCATGGCATTTTTAAAAAGATAGACCATAGGATTGAACCAAAAGAGCACTTGAAACAGTTCTATAAAAATGACATCATAACTATGCTTTTGTTGCGCATGGGTTTGTTCGTGCAAGAGTACTTCTTTTGGAATCTGATTGTTTTCCACTTTTTTTTGATTTAGAAAGATGTACTTGAAAAAAGTATGGGGAGGCAACTCTTCATGGAGCAAAACCTTAACGAATCGTGCTACTTTCTGTTTGGGATTCTTCCGTATTCGTCGAATGACTTGAATGAGATTTCGCATAAAAATGATTCCGAAATAGAGTAATCCTATACTATAGATGGTCCACAACACGGGTTCGATATCCAAAACATCTTCCTCCAGCGCTTCAGGAACCCCCACTGAATCGGAAGGGGTAACCTCAGAAACGACAACCTCATTATATTCCACAGCATCAACAGGAACATATTCCATGAAAACGATAGATGGAATCATTAAAGAGAACACAAGGGTGAACAGTAGGTAAAAGCGTTTGAATACGTGCATGTTCTCCTTTTCAAGAAGCAACTTGTAAAACACAAAGAAAACGCCCATGCAAACGGTTGATTTTAATAGATATACAAGCATGACTACATTTTTTTGATTTCCTTGTCGATTAATTTTTTGAGGTCTTCCAACTCGGTTTTGCTCAAGTCGGTTTCTTGTGCAAAGAAAGAGGCAAACTGGGTAGGACTATCATTGAAGAAATTCTTGATGAGTCCTCTTACGTGGTTCGAGAAGTAATCCTTTTTCTTGACTAAAGGATAATACTCACGAGAACGGCCAAAACTCTTGTACGCGATAAAACCTTTGTCAGCTATTCGCTTGAGCAAGGTGGCCACGGTGGTGGTGGCCGGCTTGGGTTCAGGATAAGCATCAAGTAAGTCTTTCATGAAAGCTTTTTTATGCTTCCATAAAAGATTCATCAGTTCTTCTTCGGACTTTGATAGTTTCATTTTCTACAAGAATAGAATTTCTTCTACAAATATAGAAGAATAATTTAATTCTACAACTGTAGAGTTTAAAAATATCATTTACGCCTGACTAAGCTCAGTATAGTATTTATAAAAATGTGGGATGGTTTCTATTCCCTTTAGAAAGTTCCAAACCCCAAAGTGCTCGTTGGGGGAGTGGATGGCATCACTATCTAAACCAAAGCCCATTAGGATGGTTTTGCTTTTCAAGACTTGTTCAAAAAGCGCCACGATGGGAATACTGCCTCCGGTGCGTTCGGGAACTGGTTTTTTTCCAAAAGTGGATTCATAAGCTTTGGCCGCAGCCTGATATCCAACACTATTGGTTTTGGTGACATAAGGCAACCCACCATGGTGCGGGGTCACTTTGACTTTCACACCTTTAGGTGCTATCCCTTCAAAGTGTTTCGTAAACAATTCGGTAATTTCATCTGGGTCTTGGTCTGGGACCAATCGCATAGAGATTTTGGCAAACGCCTTGCTGGCAATCACGGTTTTAGCACCTTCGCCCGTGTAGCCTCCCCAAATTCCATTAACGTCAAGAGTGGGTCGAATGGAATAACGTTCTGGCGTTACGAATCCTTCTTCTCCATATACATCTTCAATATCCAAGGCTTTTTTATAAGCTGTTAAATCGAAAGGTGCTTCCGCCATTTCAGCACGTTCGGTAGCGGTCAATTCTTCCACCTTATCATAAAACCCTGGAATGGTAATATGATTGTTTTCATCATGCAAAGACGCAATCATTTTGTTTAGAATGTTAATAGGATTTGGCACAGCGCACCCATAAATCCCGGAATGCAAATCCCGATTGGGTCC
>ERZ1740062.366-NODE-366-length-26907-cov-6.692947_pt1 | contig 26907 bp, 21 predicted proteins | sample MGYA00581741_ERZ1740062 | MGnify/ENA primary metagenome ERZ1740062 (study PRJEB43018, sample SAMN04849747) | marine metagenome | isolation source: floating plastic debris | place: Pacific Ocean | collected 2008-09-01 | study: EMG produced TPA metagenomics assembly...
CTTCGCAACTGCCCGAGGTGCTCGCCCGCGCTTGGTCGATCTTCGAAAGTGCGCGTCCGCGCCCCGTGCATATCCAGCTCCCGCTGGACATGCTGTCCGAGCCGATGCCTGAGACATCGTTTGTGCGACCTGCACCGGTGTCGCTGCCGGAACCCTCATCCACCGCGCTGGAGCAGGCAGCGAAAACTCTGACGAGGGCGAGCCACCCCTTGATCCTTGCTGGGGGCGGTTGCTCGGACGGCACCGCATTGATCCAGCTTGCCGAGGTTCTGGACGCGCCCGTGGTCATGACGGTGAATGCTCGCGGGCTTATACCGCCGGAGCACCCGTTGGGGCTGGCGACCAGCCCGACATTAAGCTCGGTCAGGGATGCGATCCGCGCCGCTGATGTGGTGCTGGCCCTGGGAACCGAGATCGGGCGTACGGACTACGACATGAACGATCAGTCTCCGGTCGCGGTCGACGGCACGCTGATCCGCGTCGATATTGATCCGAACCAGATGATGCTGAACATTGTACCGGACCAGTCGATTGTCAGCGATGCGGATGCGGTGATCCGAAGGTTGCTGGAGCGCATTAAGACGCCTCTTACCCTCGCCGGTGCCGAGCGCGCCGCTGAAATCCGCAATGCGGCGTCGGACGAGATCGGACCGGATTATCGCAGCCTGATCGGTTTCCTCAACGTGATCCGCGATACGCTGCCAGAGGCGGCGATCTTTGGCGACAGTACCAACGCGATCTATGCCGGGAACATGGCCTACAACGCACAGGCTCCGCGCCAGTATTACAACGCCGCCACGGGCTACGGCGCGCTGGGCTACGGCCTGCCCGCCGCAATCGGTGCCACGAGGGGTCTCGGTGCGCCCGTCGTCTGCATCGCCGGGGACGGCGGCGTTCAGTTTTCGCTGACCGATCTGGGTACGGCAGTCGAAGAGCAGTTGCCGACGATCCTGATTGTCATCAACAACCAGGGCTATGGCGAGATCAAGCACTGGATGGAGCGCGCCCAGATCCGCCCCGTCGGCGTCGACCTGCACACGCCCGACTTCGTGATGATCGGAAGGGCCTACGGGGCCGAGGCGCTGAACCTGACGGATCTGGCCGAACTACCGGCTGTTTTGCGCACGGCGGCCGCCCGGTCCGGACCGACGCTGATCGAGATTGATGAGGCGTTGCTTCTGGCCCACTAGGGCATTCCGAACGTCCATGTGACGTCCGAGAGGCGCCCGACTGAAAATGCGTGGCGACCCCGAGAAATCCAGTTAATGGAAAATTGCGTGACGATTGTCATCTGAGATGTCACGCGTTCGAAGCGTCAACTTGCCAGCATGCGCTCGACGATCTCTCGGGTGTTCTTCGACAGCTCCGCCGTGTCCGCCATGCGTTGCATCTGTGTGCGCATCAGGTCCTGACGATCCGCCGTGTAGCGCCCGCAGGTCTCGTAGACGCCCGCAAGCCGCGCCGTCGTCTGCGGGTTCAACGCGTCCAGCTTCAGCAGCCAGTCTGTCACGAACGCATAGCCTGAGCCATCTTTGGCGTGGAATGCCAATGGGTTAGCCATGGCGAACACACCGATCAGCGAGCGAAACTTGTTCGGGTTCTTCCAGTCGAAGCTGGGGTGCTCGGTCAGCGCTGTGACTTGGGCAAGGACGTCCTCGGTCGGGGCCGAGGCCTGCAGCATCAGCCATTTGTCCACCACCAGCGGATCCGCTTGCCACTTCGAATGGAACCGGTCGAGCGCCTCGGCCGCGTCGGGCGCCTGATTGTGCACCAACTCCCGCAGAGCAGCGAGAGACATGGTCATGCTGTCCGCTGTATCGAACTGACTTCGCGCCAATTCGAGGCCATCTTCTGACGCACTCGCCAACAAAGAGAGACAGCGATTACCGAGCGCGCGCTTTCCGGCTGGCTCGGGATCAGGGGTGTAGGGACCGGGCACCTCCATGGCGTGGTAGGTCTGGCGCAGAGGTTCCGACATCGCTTCACCCAGTGCCGCACGCATAGACTTGACGGCTGCGTGCACGTCGTCCGGATCGACCAACACCTGGCGTGAGGCCAAATCGGCCGAAACTTCGTCGATCGACGGCGCGTCAAGCACCAGGGCCTTGAAGGCCGGGTCTAGCGCCTCGTCCGCCAGCACGTTGCTCAATGCAGCAGTCCACGCCTCGGGAACCTCGGCCCCCGCCATGACCCTGTCCGCGATGTCCAGGCCGAGCGCTCGCCCGGCCTCTGCACGGTTGAACGGGTCTGTGTCATGCGCCAGCAAGACCAACAGATCCTCCGATGGGCGCGGCGGGTCCAGAATGACCGGCGCCGAAAACCCGCGTAGCAAGGACGGTACGGGGCGCGACGGCAGACCCGAAAACCGGAAGACCTGCTGTGGTTTCGTCAGCTCCAGGACCTCGGTCGGCATCAGCTCCGCACCGTCGCGTGCGACGAAACCGGTCGAGATTGGCAGGACATGCGGTGCCTTGTCCGTCTGGCCGGGCGTGTCCGGTACCTGCTGCGCCAATGTCAGCGTGTAGACACCGTCGATCTCGTCCCAATCGTCCTGAACAGTGACTTTTGGCGTGCCTGCCTGCTTGTACCAGAGTGCGAACTGCGAGAGATCGCGACCCGTCGCATCCTCGAACACCTTCAGCCAGTCCTCGATGGTGCAGGCCTGCCCGTCATGGCGCTCGAAGTACAGGTCGGTGCCTTTACGATAAGCCTCTGGCCCGATCAGCGTATGCAGCATCCGGATGACCTCGGCGCCCTTTTCGTAGACCGTTGCCGTGTAGAAGTTGTTGATTTCGATGTATTCCTCGGGACGCACCGGATGCGCGAGCGGCCCTGCATCTTCGCGGAACTGGCGCGCGCGGAGCTGGCTGACCTCGGAGATGCGGTGGACTGCCGCTGAGCGTTCATCCGAGGAAAACTGCTGGTCGCGAAAGACGGTTAGCCCCTCCTTCAGGCAAAGCTGGAACCAGTCGCGGCAGGTGATGCGGTTACCGGTCCAGTTGTGGAAATACTCGTGCGCGATGATTGCCTCGATCAGCTCGAAGTCGCGGTCGGTCGCCGTCTCTGGGCTCGCGAGCACGTATTTCGAGTTGAAGATGTTCAGGCCCTTGTTCTCCATCGCGCCCATGTTGAAATCGTCGACGGCGACGATCTGGAACAGGTCGAGATCATACTCGCGACCATAGGCGTCCTCGTCCCACCGCATCGAGCGTTTCAGCGCGTCCATCGCAAAGGCGCACTTTGACTCATCGCCCGGGCGGACCCAGATTTTAAGATCGACCGCAGGACCGGAGGCAGTGGCGAACGTGTCGTCGAAGCTAACAAGGTTCCCGGCGACCAGCGCGAACAGATAACTCGGCTTCGGATGCGGGTCGTGCCATTCAGCGAAGTGTCGCCCGCCGGGCAAGCGACCCTGCGCGACGGGGTTCCCGTTGGACAGCAAGACGGGAGAGTCGATCAAGTCTGCCTCGATCCGCACGTCGAACACGGTCATCACGTCCGGTCGATCCGGGTAAAAGGTGATCTTGCGAAAGCCCTCGGCTTCGCATTGCGTGCAGAACATGCCCTTGGATTGATACAGGCCTTCCAGTTCGGTGTTGCTGGCAGGATCGATCTCGACCTCGCATTCCCATGTGAATGCGTCCGGCAATGGTCCCGGCAGCGTGAGGCCTTCGCGATCCGTCACGCAGTCCGCTGTCACATCGCGCCCGTCAATGGCTGCCGAGACAAGAGTCAGTTTGCGTCCATGAAGGTGGAACTCTCCGCCCTCGCCCTTGCGAAAACGGATTGTCGCTCGCACCCGTGTTGCAGACGGCGCGAGATCGAACACCAGTTTGACATGGTCAATGCGCCAGTCTGGCGGGCGGTAATCAACAAGACGTGTCGGTGTCTGCTCGGGGCTGACGTCATTACGCATCAACGGACCTTTCTTCCTGAAGTTGCGCAATGATAGCGCGGCATGCTGGGGCTTCCTAGCGGCTTTCCCGTGGGATATGGAGACGGCGTTTTCCTTCCGAAACGCCCGAGATACAGGCGTCAACCGCGCGGCAAGAGTTCACATGGCACGAGCCAAGACACGGAAATTAAAAAAGAAAGCGCCGCCCAAACCTTGGGCGATGTGGACCGCGTTTGTGGTGCTGGGGGCGGTTATCGTACGGCTTGCTGTCAATGCGCTGGGTCTGGTGCCGATCCATTTCGACGAGGCACAGTACTGGGCCTATGGGCACGAAATGGCCGCTGGGCACTTCTCTAAACCTCCGCTGGTTGGCTGGCTGATCCTGATCGCGACGGAACTGGGCGGCGACACGACCTTTGCGTTGAGGATATGGACGGTTGTCAGCCATGCCGTGGTTGCGACGTTGATCTTTCTGACGGGTCGAGCGCTGTTTGACGGGCGCACCGGTTTCTGGGCAGCGGTCGGGTATTCCATCGCGCCGGGGGTAAGCGTCTCGGCAATGATCATGTCGACCGACCCTGTGATGATGATGTTCTGGGCTGTGGCGCTTTATGCCTGGGTGCGCGCGGCAGAGGCGAAGTCGCCAAGACTTTGGTGGGCCCTGCTCGGCGTGGCGCTGGGTGCTGCGATGCTGGCGAAGTATACAGCACTGGCCTTTGCAGGCGGGATGATCGGCTACGGTCTGTTGTCGCTTCGAACCTGGGATTGGCGAGGGGCGGCCATCGTCGCGGCGGCGGCGGTTCTGGTGTTCTCGCCGAACCTGATTTGGCAGATCGAGAACAGTTTTCGCACCGTTGCGCACGTGGCGGAAGACGCCGCGCCCGGGGGAGACCTGTTCAATCCGGGAAAGTTCGCCGAGTTTTTCGGGGCGCAGTTCGGGGTGATTGGTCCGATCTGGTTCGCGGCGATGCTGGCGGCGTTGTGGACCCGGCCGAGTTGGGTCGACGACTGGCGGATGCGCCTGCTGGCCTGGCAGACCTTTCCGCTCCTGATCATCATTACTGCCCTCAGCTTGACGACGCGGGCGCATGCCAACTGGGCGGCCCCGGCCTACATCGCCGGGTCGATTCTGGCAGCGCATTGGCTGCTGTCGCGTAAGTGGGGCAAGGCATTGAAATGGCAGAGCATATTCGGTGTGACCGGCGCGACGGCCGTGTTCACGATGGCGGTGATCTACGGCACAATGGGGCTCGATCTGCCGCGTGGACCGGACCCGTTCAAGAAGATGCGGATCTCGGAGCCGTTCTGCGAACCTGCGCTGGCTGCAATGGGTGAGGAGGGTGCTGACGTGCTCCTCTCGACCGACCGGCGCCGCCTGTCGGAGTGCATGTTCCTGGGCGGGCTGACCTTTGACCAGATCTCTGTTTGGAACCCGGCCTTGAACCCGAAGAACCATCACGAAATGGTCGCGACGCTCTGGCCGGGAGACCACCGGCGTATGGTGCTGGCGATCATGGGGGATGCGAACGCAGGCCAGCAGATCGCAAAGCACTTCGAGCAAGCGCAGCAGATCGAGACCGCCGCGTTCCCGACCCACGTCGATCGGCAATACACATACACACTTTGGGCCGTCGAAGGGTTTCGCGACTACCGACTGGGCCGGTGACCGCAAGACCCGCGGCAGAGCAGAGTAGCCCTTGCCGATGATCGGTTAGGATTTGCCCAAAAGTATCAGTGATTTGAGGGAACTGGCTCGAATTCGGCGCGGAACGCGTAAGACTGCCAGAGAAATCGCTGCGAGCGCGCTGTGTTGACCGGTTTGGCGCTGTCTTCCGAGGCGTATTGCTTTGGTAGTGCGTTGATACCGCAATTGCATAGGCTTCGTAACAACGCGGAGTCGACAGCGTTCCGTTAACGTCGGGTTTGCGATCGGGTTATTGCCCGGGCGAACCAATCCTCTGGGAGGACGAAGATCAGATCCTGAGCTTGCCGCGCAAGGACCCAATTCCGAGGGCTTTTCGAAGAGCCCGAGCCAGAATATCAAGGGGATGGTGGGCTGAAGCTCGCCAAACGATGGGTCGCGGGCTTCGAGCCACTTTCCCACGGATGGTGTTCGCGGGTGCTTTCCGCGCTATATGCGGTGCGATCTTGATTCTTCTTGGAGGTCCGATGCTGACCGTGATTTCTCCCGCAAAACGCTTGGATCTGACGCCGGTGGATATGTCCTCGGCAACTGAGCCGGCGTTTCAGAAGGATGCCTACACGCTGGCCAAGGCGGCACGGAGGCTGTCTCAAGCTGACTTGCGCAAGCTCATGGGGATCAGCGAGCCGCTGGCGAAGCTGAACCAGCAGCGCTTCAAGGCGTTCGCGGAAGACCCGGCAGAAGATGCCGTGAAGCCCGCCGCCCTGGCGTTTGACGGCGACACCTATCAGGGGCTGGAAGCGCGGACGCTGAACGATGGCGACATGGCCTATGCTCAGCGGCGGCTTCGAATTCTGTCGGGCTTGTACGGTCTGCTGCGTCCGATGGATAGGATTCAGCCCTATCGGCTTGAGATGGGTAGCCGTCTGGCGACGCGCGGGGCGAAGACGTTGTATGATTTTTGGCGCAAGAAGATCGCGGTGGCGCTCAACGCCGATGCCGAAGCCGAGGGTACGGGGCTGCTGCTGAACTGCGCCAGTCAGGAGTACTTCGGGTCGGTCGATCTGGACACGCTGAAGCTGGAGCTTGTTGAGCCGGTGTTCCTGGAGCGCAAGAACGGCACCGAGAAGATGGTGAGCTTCTTCGCCAAGAAGGCGCGCGGTGCCATGGCGCGGTTTGCGATCGAGACACAGGCAGAAACGGTGGAGGATCTGAAAGGCTTCTCGACCGGTGGGTATGAGTATCAGGCTGAGGCGTCGGATGCGCACCGACTCGTGTTCGTGCGGGACTATCCGGAGTAGTGCGATACGGCGCGCGATGTCCGGCGGATGCTTCACTCCTCAACGCTTGAGCAGTTCATTAATCGCGGCATGGGCGTGAGCATCGCGTGCGCAAGCCGCGACTTGCACGTTGATTGCGAGTTCGGCGTTGGTCGGTACACGCGCTTCGCATAACTCTTGGTAGATCCGAACCCGATCCTGCCAGGTTCCCACTTGCATTCGCCGGTTCGGGATCATTTCGCCATTCGGCGCCGCGTCCAATAGGATCAAACGCCAGAGCGCCAGTTCCTGGTGGTAGCATCGGAGGGTTTTGCAGGGCTCGTGGAGGATTCCAATGCAGTCATCCTCTTGACCGGAAGCACCGCTTTCAAGCACGCAGGCTTCGAGCGACTCCAGATCGGCTTCAAGATCGGCTGCCGATGCAGATCTTGTTGAGAGCACCAATAAAAGTGCCGAAAAAAGAACAACGTTCAACCATTTGATGCGAAGCGTTCGTGGCGTGCGCTGATTAAGCTCGGGGTCGCTAGCGGTCCATGGGTTACTTCTCACGCACCAGCCTAGCTCGGACGTGCTGCGCGATTGTATTGATCCTGCAATGTGAGTGTTCACGAACGAGCTTAAGGACATTCGAACGGCTCTCTGGTGTGCTGTGATCGGTCAAGTCTCCGCATCTTGTACGGATGTTCTTAACCAATACACCCGATCCAGAATTGAAGTCCTCGTGAAGGGTCCAGGAAAGTGCCATCATGAAGACGCACATGGTTCGCGATTCTTCGAGTATGGACGGCGCACCCGAAGAGGCATCGTCTACGTTGCAGCGAGAGAGCATCTCTCGTCGGCAGTCCGCAATTGTTTCCATTGTCGGGTTCGAAATGCACTCAAGCAAGCGCTGTTGCTGGGTCTCGTCAGCGTTGGCAGCATTCGCCGAGAAACATAGAAGAAAAGCTAAACATAAGGCACGCATGCGGAACTCCATTCACTACAAGCACATAATCGATCCACTTCGGAACCAGGTCAAGGTTTCGCTGCAGTTATGATCGAATGCCAGAGGCGCCTGGCTCACGCGCGTTGAGTTCTGACGCTGGACTTACAAAAACGGACGAGTTCGAGGCAGCATCGGTAGAAGAGATACACTCATAGCCCGGCATCTGCCCAATGCTATGGGCGCATATTCCACGAGAGATACGACCTAGCGATCATTGCGATGTCTGGGCGAAATGGCGTTTCAGCGTCGTGTCCACGATCAACGCGAGAGCCCGCCCATTCTGGCCAGCGTGCAGTGCCGAGACGACGGCGTCCGTGACCGCCACCATCTCTCCCAGGAAAGTGTCATCCAGGCCCGAACCGCCGCCAATCAGTGCGCTTTCCATTTGCATCCGCATGGCGACGACGAGATTCTTGGTCACATAGTGGCCAACCCAGGTTTCCGTCATCTTGCCCACACATGTGGCGGGCGCCTCGGTGTCGGCGCAGTCGCTCAGGATCAGGTCGGAGCAAGCGGTTGTATCCGTGGGTCCGGCGATCAGCAGGCAGGTGTCCCAGTGCTTTGGCGGCTCCGGTGCTTGAGTCTGAGCCGATGCGTCCATCGCCCACAGCACCGTGCCGAGGACGGCTGCAAGCCTCACGCCGTTGCCGCGAACAGCTCCCGGCCGATCAGCATGCGGCGGATCTCCTGCGTGCCCGCGCCGATCTGCATCAGCTTGGCGTCGCGCATGATCCGCTCGACTGGGTAATCGCGCAGATAGCCCGCGCCTCCCATGGCCTGGACGGCCTCGACCGATTGTTCCATGCCCTTGTCGGAGGCGAACAGGCAGCACGCCGCGGCGTCCTGGCGGGTGACTTCGCCCCGGTCACAGGCGGCGGCCACTGCGTAGACATAGGCGCGGCTCGCGTTCATGGCGGTGTACATGTCGGCGATCTTTCCCTGCATGAGCTGGAAGCTGCCAATCGGCTGGCCGAACTGCTCGCGTTCGTGCAGGTAGGGCATGATGGCATCGAGGCAGGCGTGGATGAGGCCGACACCAATCGAAGCCAGCACGGTGCGTTCGTAGTCGAGACCGGACATCAGGACGGAAACGCCGCGTCCTTCCTCGCCCAGGACGTTCTCGAAGGGGACCTCGCAATCCTCGAAGATCAGCTCGGATGTGTTCGAGCCGCGCATCCCGACCTTGTCGAGCTTCTGCCCGGTCGAGAACCCGGCCATGGCTTTTTCGATCAGGAAGGCGGTGATCCCGCGCGAGCCTGCGTCCGGGTCGGTCTTGGCGTACACGACCAGCGTGTCAGCATTCGGACCGTTGGTGATCCAGAACTTGTTGCCGTTCAGACGGTAGTGGTCGTTGCGCTTTTCGGCGCGGAGCTTCATCGACACGACGTCCGAGCCGGCACCCGGCTCCGACATCGCCAGCGCCCCGACATGCTCGCCGGAGCAAAGGCCGGGGAGGTATTTCTGCTTCTGCTCCTCCGTGCCGTTCAAGCGGATCTGGTTGACGCAGAGGTTTGAGTGCGCGCCGTAAGAGAGCGAGATCGAGGCGGAGGCCCGGGCGATCTCTTCCACTGCAATACAGTGCGCGAGGTATCCCATGCCGGAGCCGCCGTACTCTTCCTCCACCGTGATGCCGAGCAGGCCCATCTCACCCATCTCGCGCCAAAGCTGGTGCGGGAAATCGTTCTCGGCGTCGGTCTTCGCGGCGAGCGGTGCGATGCGGTCTTGGGCGAAGCGATGGACGGCTTCGCGCAAGGCTTCGATCTCCTCGGCCAGGCCAAACTTCATGCTGGCGTGAAACATGCGGTCTCCTGCAGTTCGGGTATGGGGGCGGTGCCGACAAGGCCCGCGACCATACTGATATAGAGCTGTTCGACGTGATCGCGGCCCAGCGCGCCATCGTCGCGGAACCAGACGGGCAGGCCGTTCAGCATGGCGATCAGTGCACGGGCGGTAACGCGCGGGTCCTGGGGCCGGAAATCGCGGCTGGCGATTCCGGAGGCGATGATCTCTGCGACCTCGTGTTCGTAGGTGCGGCGCAGGTCCTCGATCCGAGCGAAGTTCGCGGCATCGAGGCTGCGCAGTTCCATGTAACTGAGGAACAGGTTGTCGGGCTGGTCGAGGTGATAGCGGATGTGGAAACGCGCGAAGGAGCGCAGACGGTCTGGGGGTGCCAGGGCGCCTGTGGGGCGGGCATGCGCCCAGGCGTCGAGCAGGTCGTTCATGTGGGTTATCAGCAGATCGAACAGGATCGCCTGCTTGGTCGGAAAGTAGCGGTAGAGCGCGGCCGCACCGACGCCGACATCCTGGGCAAGGCGGCGCATCGAGACAGCCTCGTAACCCACGCGCGCGATCAGCCGAATGGCGGCGGCACGAATAGCCGCGCGTGTGCGGGTTCCATCTGATCCTGTGCGACGTGCCATCGGCGTGGTCGTCCTCCCCGCTGGCACGTTAAGTGAACGAGCGTTCAATTCAAGCGGAACATGACCCCTGCGGCAGAGGATCCTGATCTGGCGCCGGGCGTGCGGACATCTACCAGAGGTCCATGGCTTCGAATGGGTGTATGGCGACGCGCACACCGCCGGAGTCGCTATACTTCGTGTTGGCGTTGCAGGCGTCGATACACTCCTGGATGTCGAACTTGCCGAAGCGGCGTTTGCCCCAGATGAACTGATAACCTGGCTCGGCCGAGCCCGCGTCGTTGAACCCGTCGGTGTTGCTGCCGACCGCCTTGCCTTCGCCAGTGATCACGGCCCAGTGGTTGACGGTTTGCGGTCCTTTGATCTCGCGGGCCCGGAAGCTGATGACCGCGCCGCGGAGGTTCAGGATCCGGTCAATCTGGTCGAGCTGGATCTCGTCTCCTGGGCCAAGTTGCTGGAAACAGTTGCCCGCGTTCAGCGAGGCATACCATGTCGACAACCACGGCAGTGACGCGCGACCTGACAGCCAAAGCGCGAAGGCTATGGATTGATAGCAGATCGGTTCGCGCGCGCCCAGATTGGTCGTTTCGCGGGTCATCTTGTTGTAGGCGAAGACGATGTCGCCGGGATCGGTGCCAAGGCTGTCGAGCTTATCTGCAAGATTGACTGTTCCGCTTTTGTCGTATGCTTTGACGCCTGCGATGATGTCGATTACGGGCCGGTTCTTCCAGTGGTCCTTGGTCGATGCCTTGGTCCCGAAGCTGGCCTTTCCCCAAGCCGTCACTTTGCCGTCGGATCGAGAGTCAACCAGCAGGTATTGGCAGAGCAGGATCGACCGCAGTGCACGACGGGCATCTGAGTCGCGTCCCAAGTCGAGTCGGATGTAAGCGCCTGCGTTCTTTTTGTGTGCTTCGAGCGAGACTGCCTGCGTCAGCTGGGTGTGGAGCGCGGCGGGGATGCGGTCGGTCAAAAACTCGAGCGTCGCGTCGACCCGCTTCTTGCGGGACGTGAAAACAGAAGTCATCGAAAGCCTCCGGGGGAAAATCTGCGTGTAAGCGATGTGAAGTGCGTAATCCGGCGAGAATGCCCAAAATTTAAGCATCTGGCAACCTGTGATCCGACATCCGAGATCCGGAGCGACCGCAGGGTTCGGTCAGCGTTGGAGGCGCGCCGCCAGCGTGGCGGTGCAGAGTGGCTTCCGGATCAAGTGCTTGTTGCGGTTGCGTGCAGTTGGGCAGGCAAGACGATCCGGCCTCGACTGACGGATAGCCAGCCGCAGGCATCGATCTGGACTTGGCGATCCTTCAGATGGATCCGGTCCTTAAGCACTATGGCTGGAAGCGAGAAATGAAGCATATGATCTCGGATACCTGCTGGGACAATCCTTTGGCGGCGAAGCCTGCGCGGCCCATGGGTGTCTGCTGTTCGACAACGCAGTGCTTGACTGTATGAACCGGGGCGGCATTCCTAACTGTTGCGCCTATGAGGCGCGCAACCTCAACTGACGCGGAGCCGGATCCGTCCGGCAGACATCATGACAGAGCCAGAGGCGGCACAGGCCGCCCCAGTCCGCACTGCGCTGATCGTGCTGGCGATCGCGTATTTCTTCGTCGGCGCGACGTCGCTGGGCGTAATCGGGCTGGTGGCCGAGATGAGCGCTGGGCTTGGCGTGCGCGAGTCTGCGATTGCCGGTTTGGTCACGATCTTCGCGGTGGTTTATGCGGTCGCTGCACCTTTGGCTCAGGCTGTTCTGGGCGGGATTGCGCGGCGGCGTCTGATCGCGGCGGGTGTCACACTGATGGCCGCGTCCTGTTTCCTGTGTGCGATTGCGCCGGACTACTGGACGGCAGCGGCCAGCCGGGTCGGCATGGCGCTGGGGGCGGCGATCACGGGGCCAACGGCCTCGGCTGCCGGCGCGGCAATGGTCCCACCGGAAGGGCGCGCCCGGGCGCTGGCGGCGGTCTTCACCGGACTGACCGTTGCCTCGGTCATGGGGATGCCGCTGGCAAGCTGGCTAGGCCAGACCTTTGGCTGGCGTGTCGCATGGGTTGTGATGGGTTGCGCGGCTCTGGCGATTGCACCGGTCGTGTTGCGGGTAATGGACGACACGAACCGGGGAAGCCGGGCGACGCTTGCCGTGTTGCTTTCGGTCATGCGGGATCGGGCGCTGGCGCTATCGATATCGACCACGGCGCTACAACTGATGGGGCAGTTCATCACCTATGGCCTGTTGGCCGTCTGGCTCGTGCAGGTGGCCGAGGCGCCGCATCACCTGGTGCCGCTGCTGCTGTTCTGCTTCGGGATTGGCGGGGTTTTGGGGAACCAGATCTCCTCGATCGTTGCCGGTCGTTTGGGGCCGGAAGGAACGGTGACAGCCTGTCTTGTAACCGTGATCCTTGCCTTGAGTGTGCTCTGGCTGTTGCCGCCGGTCTTATGGTTGATTGTGCCCTCCATGATGGTCTGGTCCGCGGCGGGGCTGATGGTGATGGCGCCGCTGCAGACGCGGTTGGTGCGACTTGCCCCGGAGAAGTCGAACCTGTCGCTGGCGCTGAATGCCTCGGCCGTCTACGTGGGCATGTCGATCGGCTCGGCGATCAGTGCTGTGGCGTATGAGACGGTTGGTATCGGTGTTCTGCCGGTGCTTACGGCACTTGGCATCGGTCTGGCGTTGCTCGCGTTCCGAACATCCCTGGTGCGCTAGACTTTCGGGCAATCACTCGCGCGATGCTGTCTTGTCGACGGTCTTCAGAATGACGGAGTGCGCAGCGGATTGAACGCGCGTCGTTGCGGCGCGGACGTTGGCCATCGCGGCCTCCAGTGCCACGCGATCAACGGGCTCCTGTGCCGCGATTTTCAACATCTCGGTGCGTTGGGCGCGGAGATCGTCCGCCAGTCCCCGGAGCCGTGGACGCTCTGCGCGCAGAGCAGCCACAAAGCTCTGGCGCATCTCGCGCGGCATGTCCGCGAGTGCACCTGCCGGACTTGCTGCGAACCAGCCACGATCCGCCAACCGCAGGCCAACGCCGATGACAACGGCATTCAGCAGGAGCGAAAGGCACGCCACAGTCACGAAAGCGATCCGAAGAATGCGGCGTCTTGTCATTTCGTTGATCCTGGCGCCGTTAATCCAAACGGGTCCCGCACGGCATCCGAGCCTCCAAAGGCAAGTGCCAGGATTTGATCATCGGGATTGGTGGGGGCAAGATCAGGCAATGCATATCCCGCAGTTCCCGCCGCAAGCATCAAGGCGGCGAAGCTTGCCAGCGCCACACTAGGTGCAAGACTTGGAAGCTGGACCGGGGTTCTATGTGGATCGGCGTCCAACCGGCTGAGGACCTTGTAGAAGGTGGCGGTCTCATCAGTTGGCACGGCACTGGCTGCACGCACCAGTGCATTAATGTCAGTGTCCGTGTCTTCTTTTTGTCGGCTCATGTTGTCTGATCCTCGTTCTGGGTGGTCGCTGCGCGAAGTTTGCGGCGGGCGCGGACCAATAGTTGTTCGACTGCGCCGGGGCTGATGGCCATCGCTGTTGCAACGTCGTTCGTGTCCAACTCGGCCACTGCACTGAGCAGAAGCGCCATCCGTTGGCGTGCGGGCAGCGCGGCGATTGCTGCGCGGACTGTGTCCAGTGTGTGTCGGTCTTCAAGCCGATCCGCAGCGCTGGGCTGCGGATCGGCGATCTCGACAGGGGGATCGTCGAGACCGATGAAACGGCGCAAGGACATGCGCCGGTGCCGGTCGATGCAAAGATTGACCGTAATCCGATAAAGCCATGTCTTCACGCGGGCCTTCTGCGGGTCGTATTTGCTCGCGTGACGCCAGACGCGTAGAAACACGTCCTGGATCACTTCATCAGCGTCCTCCGGACTTCCCAGATATCGTGTCGCCACGAGGGTCAATCCGCGCCCGTGCACTGCGATCAACTCACCCAGCGCGCGCCGGTCCTTGCGCGCGATGGCCGAGAGAAGTGCGGCCGTGTGGGCTTGGGTGCGATCGGACACGGATGATCGTGTGGCAGGGGCCGTCAGGATGCCGCGGACACTACCATCGTACCACCCGGCGCGCGCGGGTGCGTGGCCTGGTGAGGCTTGGAGCCGGGCTCGCGCGGTACCGGGTCGTGGTGTGCCCGTCTGGCGCTGTGACGGTGTTGCCAGACCGCACTCCCCACGGGCCACGCTGCGAGAGGCGTTGCCCTGTCGCTGTCTGGCCGTCAGGGCTGGTCACCGAGTAATCGCGCTGGCAGCGTCCGCCGCCAGAGCATGTCACTGTGGTGCTCGAGTTGCCGCCGTTGACGCCATTCCGATCAACCGTTAGGCCGATATCAGCATCGTAGCTGCGATTCACGGTGCCGTTCGGGCCACTGCGGCTCGACTCTTGTGGAAAGGCCGTACCGGCGATCAGTGTTGCCAGGATGACGGCGGTAACTCCCGCATATCGGGCGCGTGCCATGTTGCTCTCCTGTTGTTGGCGTTTCAACGGGTCTGCTGGGTGAACTGGTCGCGGATCACTGAAATTTCCTCGGCGGTGGCGACACCGTCTCCATCGCGATCGATCCGATCGAACATCGGGTTGCTCGCCATGAATTCCGCTTCGGTGAGTGAGCCGTCGCCGTCAACGTCAAGACGCTGAGAGCGAAGCAGCATTATGGAATCGGCCATCCGCGCCATGGCGGCGATGCGGTTTCGCGCGCTCCGCAGTTCGTCATCCGAGATCATGTTGTCGGCGTTGCGATCAAGCCGAGCGAACATCGCGCGGCGGGCGTCGGTTGCCTCGGCACGGCTCACAGCGCCATCATTGTTTGCGTCTGCGCGCGCGAAGACCGCAGCGGGTTGGGCAAGGGCCGATGCGCCCACGAGAACGGCGCAGACAGCAAGCGATGCGGCGACGTAGGTTCGGGTCGTGGTCATGTCGAAGTCTCCTGACTGATCGAGCGTTTCGGTGTGCTCGTTCAATGGTACGGAGGCTTCGAGGGTTCCCTACGCTCTGTTGAAACTTTTCCCGATCAACCGGGATTGATGATCGCGAGCATGGCATCGAGCGCGAGTTCGTATCCATTGGCGCCAAAGCCCGCGATAATGCCCGTGGCGACCGGAGACACGTAAGAGTGATGGCGGAAGGCCTCGCGCGCATGCGGGTTCGACAGATGCAGTTCGATGATCGGGACCGTCAGCGTCCTGAGCGAATCGTGCACGGCGACGGATGTATGTGTGTATGCAGCGGGATTGATGATCACCCCAACCGCATCGGTACGCGCAGTCTGAATGAATTCGACCAGCTCACCTTCGTAGTTCGTCTGACGCAAGAGGATCTCGCAGCCCGTCGGTGCTGCCCGTTCCGCGAGGCGCTGCGCGATGTCTTCGAGCGTATCAGAGCCATAGATCTCGGGCTCTCGCTGCCCGAGCAAGTTCAAGTTTGGTCCGTTCAGAACATGGATAGCGCGCATCAGGGTCATATCAGTCGTTGTCCGCTGTTTTTCGTTAGGTATCTGGTCCGATGATGGGCTGTCTACTCGCGACGCGGCGAATTGCACAGGATCCGTCTCTGATGAGGCGTGTTTAACCCGGTCTTAGCAAGAGGTTAGGTATTGAAAGTGCGTTAGGAGTGTCGTCAGGGGTCGGTAACTGCATGGAATTTGACGCGCAGGACCAGGTGTTGTGTAGGGATTTGTTCGCAGACTTGATTGATGGTCTGGAGGACGGAGTCGTCGTCGTCGACGGCGACGGTTACATCACGGCGCACAATCGACAAATCTTTTCAATCCTTGGGAACGGAAACGCCACTGATTTCACGGGTCTTCACATTCGAGATGCGGTTGCACGGCATTTCGATCTGGATTTCTGGGAAGGCGATGATCTGGGGCAGGCAAACGAAGTTGTCCGGACGCTGCTGACCGGCGGGTACCAAGACGAAGTCGATCGTGCGGTCGAGTGTTTTACGCTTGATGGCAGGAAGCTGGATGTCCGGCGCAAGGCGGTTGCCGACGGCGGCGGAATTGTAACCGTCCGCGATGTGACCGACCGGTCCCAACTGGTGCGTCGCACACGCCAGTTGGAAGCCCTGAACGAGCACTCGGACGAAGGCATCCTTCAAGTGGACGCCGAGGGACGCGTCGAATTGTTCAACAGTGAACTGACGCGAATGTACGGCATCAACCCGTACTCGCTGCAAGTTGGCGATCATATTGCCTGGTTCACGAAGCACTTCATCGATTGTACCGAGATCATCGACGAAATGTTCGAAGAACGTCCCAAGACTCTGGAACAGTTGGATAAGATCGCAGATCAACGGGTCAGGCACCGGTCGGTTCGAACCAAGACGGGCCGCGTCTACAACGTTGTGCGCGTGACACTCCCGGACGGTGGATCGATATCGCTGCACCGTGACTTGACCACGGTCTACGAGCGTCAGCAGTTACTCGAAGTGGCCAAATTCGAAGCAGAAGACATGAGCCGGCTGAAGTCCGAGTTCATTGCCCGTGTGACGCATGAACTGCGCACACCGATGCATGGGGTACTCGGTATCGCGGCTTTGATGGAACAGTCCGATCTTGACGAGACGCAGCTACGCTTCCTCGCGACGCTCAGGCGCTCGGGCCTGCACATGATCGATCTGATCGACGGGCTGCTCACGACCTCGACGCTTGAGACAGGCGATCTGCTGTTGGAACGGCAACCTTGTGATCTGGATTTGATCTTGCGTGACAGCTTCGAGATGGTTCGGCCGAAAGCTGCCGAAAAAGAACTCGAACTCGAGTTGAAGCTGGACCTCGACGGTACGGCAATCGTTGCTGATGGAACCCGGCTGACCCAGATCGTTATTAATCTGCTCACCAACGCGGTGAAATTCACCGATCAAGGCACCGTATCTTTGATAGCGAAGTCTATGCCACTTGCGGACAGGACCGCGGTGGTCATTGACGTTCAAGACACTGGCTGCGGCATAGCAGAAGACAAGCTGGCCGATATCTTCACCAAGTTTAGCCAGATTGCGACGGGCCGGGGCGGGCGCAGCGAAGGTGTCGGTCTGGGTCTATCGATCGCGCGATCGCTCACCGAGTTGATGGACGGCTGCCTGACCGTCCGCTCGGAGGAGGGCGTCGGCACCACGTTCACATTGGAGATTGTGTTCGACGCAGCGGGCGAAAGCGAGAACTCGCTGAAACGTGCCGACGGGGCGAGTGCCTAGCCCGCCGCCACGTTGTCCTCGACCACAATCACCGGCTCCATCTCTTTCAGTGTCTCGGGCTCGAGATGGCAGGCAATGATATGCCCCTCACCCATCTCGCGAGCGGGCGGCAGTTGGCTGTCGCACTTGCCCGGGATGGCGAACTGGCAGCGGGTTTGAAACGGGCAGCCCGGAAGCGGCGTCAGCGGCGACGGCAGTTCGCCCTCCAACACCACGTGGCGTTTCTTGACATGCGTGTCAGCCACCGGCACGGCGGAGAGCAGCGCTTCCGTGTACGGGTGATAGGGCGGTGCGAAGATATCCTCGGTCTTGCCCTGTTCCATGATCCGGCCGAGATACATCACCACGATCCTGTCGGACAGGTAGCGCACGACGCCCAGGTCGTGGCTGATGAACAACATAGTCGTGCGGCTTTCGCGCTGGATGTCCGTGAGCAGCTTGGTCACCGCCGCCTGGACCGAGACGTCAAGCGCCGAGACTGGCTCGTCAGCGACTACCAGCTTCGGTCGTCCGGCAAAGGCGCGGGCGATGCCGATACGCTGTTTCTGGCCACCAGAGAGCTGGCGCGGCATCCGCCGGGCAAACTCGCGCGGCAGTTTCACCAGATCCAGCAGCTCCAACATCTTGTTCTCGCGGTCAGCATCGGAATCGCCGATCTCGAATTGCTCCAGAACGCGGACGATCTGGTCGCCGATGGTCATCGAGGGATTCAGCGTGTCGAATGGGTTCTGGAACACCATCTGGACCGAAGACACCGTCTTGGCGTCGCGTTTCTCGACCGGTAAGTGTGCGATATCGAGGTTGCCGAGGGTGACCTCGCCTTCGGTCGCGGTTTCCAGGCCCATCAGCACCTTGGCGAATGTGGACTTGCCACAGCCGGACTCGCCCACGATGGCGACCGTCTCGGCCTCGCGTGCATTGAAGCTGAGGTTCTCGTTGGCCTTGACCGTACGCGTGTCGCCGCCCCCGAACATGCCAGAGGACACCGCATAGTGCTTCTTCAGACCCTCGACCGAGACGACGACATCGCCGACCTCGATCGGCTCGTCGATTACGCCGGCCGCAACGTCTGCATCCCAGTCGATCTCGTCGATACGGGCACAGCGCGACCAGTGGCGGTGCCCGACCTCGGCCATCGGGACCAAGCCTTTGTTGCAGGCCTCCTCGTCATAATGCTGGCAGCGCGGGCCGAAATTGCACCCCACGGGGCGTTCATGCGGCAGCGGTAGCTGACCGGGAATGGCAACGAGCGGTTTGGCGTACTTGTCGGCGCCGGGAACAGGGATCGAGCGCAGCAGACCCTTTGTGTAGGGGTGGCGCATGTTGTCGAAGACGGTGTTGATGTCACCTTCTTCGACCGCCTCGCCAGAGTACATGACCGTGATGCGGTCGCAGGTCTCGAGGATCAGACCCAGGTTGTGGCTGACGAAAATCATCGAGGTGCCGAACTCGCGGGCGAGATCCTGAATCAGCTCGACGATCCCGGCTTCAACGGTGACGTCCAGTGCCGTCGTCGGTTCATCCAGCAACAGAAGCTGCGGCTTCGAGAGCAGCGCCATCGAGATCACGACGCGCTGCTGCTGACCGCCTGAGAGTTGGTGCGGGTAAGCGCCCATGATACGGTCCGGATCGGGCAGGCGCACGGCATCCAGCATCGAGGCTGACCGTTTCGCGGCCTCTTCCTCGGACAAGCCTTCGTGCAAGGTCAGCACTTCGTTGAGCTGCCGCCCGATCTTCATAGCAGGGTTCAGCGAGGCCATTGGCTCCTGATAGACCATTGAGATCTTCGAACCCCGGATGTCGCGCAATTCCTCGCGGCTGAAGCTCGACATGTCTCGACCCATGAACTTGATCGAGCCCGATTTGATCTGCCCGTTGTTGCCCAGGTACTGCATTATCCCGAGGGAAACCGTCGACTTGCCGCAGCCGGATTCGCCCACCAGTCCCATGGTTTCGCCGGGCATCACGGTCATCGAGAAATCCATGACTGCCGGGATCTCGCCACTGCGGGTGTAGAACGAGATGTTCAGATCCTCGACTTCGAGGATCGGCGTGTTCGGGTCGGTGCTCAGTCCGAGATCCATCGCGTGGTCCTCCTCAGTCCTTCAGGCTTTCTTCGCGCAGGCCATCGGCCAACAGGTTCAGGCCAAGCACCAGTGTCATGAGTGCGAGGGCTGGGAAGAGTGCCAGGTGAATGGTTGATGTCAGGCGCACGAACGAGCGGCCATGATTGATCATCGAGCCCCAGTCCGGGCTTTCCGGCTGCAGGCCGAGGCCAAAGAACCCGAGCGTTCCAAGCAGGATTGTTGTGTAGCCGATGCGCAGGCAGAAATCGACGATCAGTGGTCCGCGAGCGTTGGGCAGGATCTCCCACAACATGATGTACCATGGGCGCTCGCCGCGGGTTTGTGCGGCGGCGACATAGTCGCGGGTTTTGATGTCCATGGTCAGCCCCCGGACGATCCGGAACACGCCGGGTGATGATCCCAGCACGACGGCCGCGAACACGTTCAACTCGTTTGGATCGAGTGAGAGCGGCGCAATCGGCGATTGGAACACCAGCCCGACATAAAGCCACAATCCGATGACCAGCGTGATGCCGCCACGGATCATCAGTTTCTGCGGCGCCTTTTCGTACTTCGTCCACCACATCAGGCAGAGGAAGATGATCGGGAATAGGAAAAACAGTGCTGCCATGCCGATCGGGATCGACCAGGGAACCTCGAACAGGCCGAAGTTGTACATGGTCGGGATGCGGACTTCCGGTGTCACCAGCAGGTAAAACAGCAAGATGACCGGGAAGGCGAGGACGAGGTTGGCAAGGAAGCTCATCGCGGTGTCGATCCAGCCGGTGTAGTAACCAGCTGGCAGTCCGAGCGTTGAGCCGACCATATAGGCGATCAAAGTCGCCGCAGGTGCGATGATCAGAACGATCCGGCTGCCGTAGACCACGCGGCTGAAGATGTCGCGTGCAAGGTTGTCAGCACCCCAGAGGAACAAGATCCCTGACTCTGAGTCGATCGATCCGATCGGTGCCTTCTTCATGCCGCCGGTAAAACTCTGTTCCAGCGGTCCCAGGACGGCGATCACATCGGCGAAGAGGGCGGTGAACACCCAGAACAGCACTATGGCAAGACCGGCGAGGCCGACCGGTGACCCATAGAGCCTGCCGAACGTTCCCAACCGTTCGCGAATGAAGTAGCCGCTCGTGAGCGAGACAGCCAGCGCAGCCCACACCGGCCAGAACCGGATGACGGACGTGATGATGACTTCGATCGTAGAGATCGTTTCCGGTTTCATGTCATTCCCCCAGCGCGGCCGATCACTTCACGCGGATCCGCGGGTTCAAGTAGGCGTAGCCGATATCCGATATCAGCTGGGTGAGAAGAACGACGATCACGGCAACCCAACTGATGGCAAGCAGCAGGTCGATGTCGTTGTTGCCTGCGGCCTGGACCAGGGACCAGCCGAAGCCTTTGTAGTTGAACATCGTCTCGACGATGACGACTCCGGTCAGCAGCCACGGGAACTGCAGCATGATCACGGTGAATGGGGCAATCAAAGCGTTCCTGAGCGCGTGTTTCAGCACCACCGTTCGGAAACTGAGGCCTTTCAGACGCGCTGTGCGGATGTACTGCGAGGTCATCACCTCGGCCATGCTGGCGCGTGTCATCCGTGCGATATAGCCCATGCCATAGATCGCCATGGTCATGACCGGCAGAGCGAAATTGTAGAACGTGATGCCCTTCGAGGCGGCGGTCGCGGCCGAGCCATTGAGATAGAAACCCTCGGGCCACCAACTGAGTTCTTTCTCAAAACCGCGGAACAGCGATGCGAAGACGACTGTGAAGATGATCCCCGTCACGTATTCCGGCGCGGATGTCGATGTGATCGAGGCAACCGATAAGCCTCGGTCCAATCGGGATCCTTCCCGCATCCCGGCAAGTACGCCGATGATCAGCGCCCCGGGAACCATCACGATCATCACCCAGAACATCAGCAAACCCGTCAGGCCCAGGCGTTGGCCGATGACTTCCGAGACGGGCTTGCGGGCTGTGCGCGAAAAGCCCATGTCGCCCTGGACGGTGCCGACCACCCACTCGCCGTAACGGGTGAAGAAGGGGCGATTGTAGCCTTCCTTGTCGAGCCACGCGGCGACCTGCTCATCGGTCATGCGCATATTGCCTTCAGTCTTGGCGATCTTCTCGAGATTGCCCGGCAGGTTGACCATGTAAAAGACGATGAGTGTGAGGACGAGAATCGTAAGGATCATCGTTCCCAGGCGCTTTAGGATGAACATGAACATGGCTGGCCCCCGGTCTGGCTCGCGCAGATTGTGCACACGGCGCGTTGCTTGGTGCGCAGCCATGGGCGGCAGATGCCGCCCATGGCGCTTTCAGAGAGGCCGGATTACTCGTCCAGCCAGTACAGGTCAGCGAACTGGAACTGCGCCTGGTGCATGTCGTAGCCCTTCACGGCCTCGCGGTGCGAACGGAAGATCGAGCGCCAGAACGGTTGGATGATCACGCCGGAGTCCTGCAGGATCTTCTGAACGTCGGCCATGATCGCTCTGCGTGCGTCGGCATCGGGTGTAGCCAAAGCCTGATCCAGAAGCTTGTCGAACTCTGGGTTGTTGTAAGCCGTCTCGTTCCATGCCTCACCGGCCTTGTAGGCGAGCGCCAGAACCTGAACGCCGAGCGGGCGGCCATTCCAGTTGGTCGACGAGAATGGGTACTTTGACCAGTCGTTCCAGAAGGTCGAACCGGGGATCACTGTCCGCTTGACGTTGAGACCGGCGTCACGCATCTGCGCAGCAACCGCATCCGTCGTGTTGCGGCGCCAGTCATCGTCGATCGAGATGATCTCGAACTCGTGGTCGGTTTGACCGGCTTCGGCCAACAGGGCCTTTGCCTTTTCCACATCCCGAACAGGCGCGCCCACGTCAGCATACTCAATGTGCATCGGGCCGACATGGTGGTTTTCCGCAGGAATACCCGTTCCATTGATGCCGAGATCAAGAACGACCGAATTGTCGACAGCAGCCGTGACCGCCTGGCGAACCCTGATGTCATCGTAAGGTGCGTTATCGACGTTCATGCGGATGACGATCGTCGAACCGGTTGCCTTTGGTGACGTGACGGCACCAATGGAATCCAGCTGTTCGATTGCGTCTGGTGGTGTCAGATAGTTGGCGTCGACCTCTTCGGCTTCCATGGCCGAGATCATCGCCGTCGGGTCGGTGCCGTGGTCGTGGTACTCGACGGCATCCAGCCAGAAGTCACCACCCCACCAGGCCTCTTCCTTGCGTTCGAGCCGGCACATCACGCCAACCTCGTACTGGACCAGCTTGCACGGTCCGGTCGAGATTGCGAGCGCCGTCATCGGATCGGTGCCGCCATCGTACGAGCGGTGCATGACCATGGCCGGATAGTCCGACATGCCAGCGATGATCGAGATGTCAGCGCGCGGCAGATTCAGCTTCACGGTCAGGTCGTCGACCTTCTCGATCGCGCCGTCGACGGCTTTGTTGGTCTCGGCATCAATGAGCGCGGCCATACGACCCGCCATCGAGTTGCCTTCGACGTCCTTTTCACACCAGCGCGAGATATTGAAGATCAGATCATCTGCGTTGAAGTCGTCGCCATTCGACCATTTGACGCCAGGGCGCGCCTTGAGCGTGTAGGTTTTCGCATCGTCCGAGACTTCCCAGCTTTCGAGCAGCCACGGCGAAAAGGTGAAGTCCGCATTCCAGCGCACGAGGTATTCGTTCACCGAGGCAACTGCCGAACCCATCTCGGTCCAGTCGTAGGTCCGCGGATCCTTCCAACCCTTGACCTGCATCGACACGCGCAGTGTTCCGCCCTTTTTCGGCGTTTCGGCGCGCGCCGGGGTCGGGGTCAGCCCACCCAGCGCGAGCGCGCCAGCGGTGGCGACACCCACGCCTGCCATCGAAGCGAGATATTCGCGGCGGTTCATCTTGCCGGCCTTGAAGTCTTCGACGAACTTCGTGGCCCACGGATGGAACGACCGGTTCGTCATCATGTGTTCACTCATGCGTTTCTCCCTGTCCGCATTTTTAAGTGTTCATGACGGCAGCTAAACATGTCGCTGCCGCGGAACCAAGGCATTATTCGTGGCAGGAATTTGCGGCCGAGGGTCAGTTTGCAACTCTCGAAGGTCTGAAAACGACATATTCTTGCTGGCTTTTGGCGTTCCTGCGTGCCGGTGTTGCGCACGGGGCAGCAGGCGCGAAGCAGATGCCTGATGTTTCCGACTTGGAAACACTCTTACGGCATTGTTTCGAGAGTTGTTGGTGTGCTCTGCTCATGGTTGCTCGTGTCGAATAACTTCGCCACAAAATTGTTGTTGCCGATTGTTGCCCTCGGTCTCGCCGTGGTCGCCGCCGCGATCTGGGGTGCCTGGATGTTGACGGCGCCGATGGCAGAGCTTGAGCGATCCTCTGCGCGACTCATGCACATTACGGATCAGGCACGGCAAATCCAGATCAGCGCTGCAGGATTGATGACCGAACTGCGTGGTGCTGGGTCGCGTCGAGCATCTGCTGACATCAGCGCAGAAACATCCGACGCTCTGAGATCGGCGATTTCCGATTTGACAGCGCGTGAGCAAAGCCTGGTTCAGTCGCTTCCGGCGGACATGTCTCCGATTACCTTCAAGAAGATCGTAGATGCCACGGGCGCTTTGAGATCTCTTTCACAGCGCGTTCTGGACGGAACAGTGTCTGGCAACGATGCGTTCGCGTCGGCGCAAGAGCTGGCGGATCGCATATCGACGCAGACCGATCTCGCGTTGGACGAAATCGAAACTGCGGCCGCCGCTCAGTTCCAGACTCAATCACGCGTTCAAGACCAGATCATCCATGTTTCCGTTGCAGCGGTTGGGATTATCGGAACGCTCGGACTACTTTTCGTACTTCAGCACGTGGCCGCCTTGCGTCGCATGCTTGAGCGTCTGCCAGACAGGTTCTCCGATGTGATGGAAGGCGTCGCCGAGACGATGAGTGACGATGCCACGCCTATCGCGTCCTTGAACAAGCGGTTCAACGTGCTTGCCCTCAACATCCGCGAACGGTTGCTCGAGAATGAGAAAATCGAGCGGATGGCATTTACCGACTCCCTCACGGGTTTGCCGAATCGCCGTGGCCTACTCGCGTTCCTCGATCTTTTAGCCAACAAAGACGACGTCTGGGAAGATGACGGAAAGATCGGCCTGATTCACATCGATCTCGATCATTTTAAAGCCGTCAACGATACGCTTGGCCATGATGCGGGCGACTTCGTACTGCGCGAGGCAACCCGGAGGATGTCGACTGCAATCCGCGACTCCGATCTTCTCGCACGGCTTGGAGGCGACGAATTTCTCATCGTTGCAACCGGGATCGAATACGAAGCGGATATGACGCGCATCGCCGAGCGGCTGATCACACAGTTCGAAGCCCCGATCACATACGGCGACCGTATTTGCCGCGTCGGTGTCAGTATGGGCATGGTCCTTGGCGGTCAGCGTGGTCGTGTGCGCGATCCGAAACGTCTGCTCATCAATGCAGACACCGCGTTGTTCCGGGCGAAGTCTCTGGGCCGAGGCCGATTTGCGATCTTCAATTCAGACATGGCCGAGGAAGCGCGGCGACGCAACGAGCGTGCCATCGCACTCGGCAACGCCATTCACTCAGAGTCCTTCTATCCATGGTTCCAGCCGATCATCGATTGCCGGACTGGCGAAACGATAGGATTGGAGTTGCTGGCGCGCTGGCATGATGCCGAGCGCGGGATCGTGATGCCGCAAGACTTCATGCAGGATGCCGAAGCAAACTCACTCATGGAGGACGTAGGTCTTCAAGTGCTCCACCGCGCCTTGGAAGCAATCAGAAACTGGCACAGGGCGTCGATGCCGGTCCCCGTCCTGCACCTGAACCTCAGTCGTACGCAGCTGCTGTCCGGCAGTTTCGTTGACCGGTTGAGTTGGATGCTTGACGACAACAACATCGCTCCGGAGCGTGTCTCTGCCGAAATCAGCGAGGCTGATTGCGCGTTCCGTGGAAGCGATGTGGCGATCTCGAATCTGGGAAGGCTTGCACAATTGGGCGTTGGCGTGGTGCTGGATGATTTCGGGGCGCGGGACGGCGCATTGCGGAACATCTCGCGGGTCGCTGCTGGCACAATAAAGTTCAACGTGCCGGATCTCTCGAACGTAGCCGTTGGTCGCCGCGAAACGCTTATGACGATCGATGTGATGTCGAGCCTTCAGCGTGGCGCTTCGTCAGCGGGCCTGAAGGTATGCGCTAAGGGCGTGGAAAGTAACGCGACATCGACACTGTTGTCTGATGCGGGTGTCTGGGTGCAGCAGGGTGATTTTCATGCACCTGTGCTGAACCTTGCAGACACTCGGGATTGGCTCCACCATCGGGCGCATTCGGATGTGTCGGCAATACCAAGCACCGCGTGACCCAAGCGCTTGTTTAATCTAGTTGCGGGCGCGTTTGATTCCCGATCCGTCAAAAACCAAACCTGAACGCGCACTCACTTCACAACTTTGAAAATACGTGTTGGTCAGCCTATCTCGCCTATTGCTCAGCACAAGGCGCTGAACTAGGGCGTTGCCGGTCAACTCAGGAACCTTTCAGCATGGCGCACCCGCTTTGCGGCGCAGACCTCGACACGCTTTGGCGCACTTTCCGGCAAGGCGGCCGTCCGAACCGCTGGGGCAGTGCTGCCGGCGTTTGGGGGGCAGCGCTTGCGCGGGCGCCGGTCAGCGCTGTTGAACGGCTGGCGCTGCGGTTCCGATTGCCCAAAACGGAGGAGCAGGCCCCGCCGATCTTCATTCTGGGTCATTGGCGGTCCGGCACTACACATCTCTACAACACGATGAGCTTGGGAGAATTCGGATACGTCCCGCCGGTTGCGGTCGGCCTCCCGTGGGATATGTTCGGGATTGCCTCCGCCTTTCGGCCCTTACTCGAACGCGCGTTGCCCGAGCATCGCTGGATCGACCGCATCCCGGTTACACCGACGAGCCCACAGGAGGACGAGGTCGGCTTGGCCTCGATGACGGATCTCTCCTTCTATCATGGCATCTACTTCCCACGCGCGTTCGACAGGCTGATCGATCGCGGGCTGTTCTTCGATGGATGCACGCAAGCTGACGTCCGGCGGTGGGAGGAGCGTTTCCTCTATTTCATGCGCAAGCTCGCCTACGCGCAAGGCAAGCAGATGCTGATCAAGAACCCCGTCTACACGGGGCGTCTGGGACATCTGCGGCGGCTATTCCCTGACGCGAAGTTCATCTTCCTGCATCGCGATCCGTTCGATGTCTTCCTGTCGATGAGGAATTTCTACGCTAGGTTACTCGACGTCATGGCCCTCCAGGATGTGCCAAGCGACTTGGACATCGATGAGACGATCCTCCGCGTCTATTCCCGGATGATGACGGCCTATGCAGACGACTCTCAAGGTTTGGACGCGCCCGTCCTGACTGAAATCTCG
>ERZ1740062.367-NODE-367-length-26815-cov-4.686173_pt1 | contig 26815 bp, 19 predicted proteins | sample MGYA00581741_ERZ1740062 | MGnify/ENA primary metagenome ERZ1740062 (study PRJEB43018, sample SAMN04849747) | marine metagenome | isolation source: floating plastic debris | place: Pacific Ocean | collected 2008-09-01 | study: EMG produced TPA metagenomics assembly...
AATATATTACTTGTTAGCTCCTCGTTATTGATTGTATTCAATCGAATTTCACCCGTTTCTTTTTCAACCTTTACCAGTTGATAGCTTTGCCCCTTCTCTACTCTAACATAAAGGTTTGTTTCTGTGCTGCTAATGTTTGTTCCTATTATGGAATCCTCGAAAGGGGTTTCCCATAACACTGCACCATCTGACTTTTGGATGGCTTTTAGAATTTGGTTCGCATCGATAAAATAGAGATGCTCCAAGTCATACGTTGGTAACAGATAAGAATCGTTCTGAACTGGTCCATGATTTACGGTGTATTTTTTTTGGCCGGAAACGACATCTAAAGCAGTGATGGTTTCTTTGAAAATAAAAAGTGCTTCGTCGTCCAGCAAAACAAATGGAACTCCATCAAAAGCTTCGGTCCATTCTTCACTCCAAAGCGAGTTGCCGGTTTCAAGAGCAAAACTTTCCAAAGCAATTTTATCTTTTTGAAAAGTGTAGGTAATCCACTGCTTTTGTTCCGGAGCTACTATGAACTCCATGTTTCCCTTTTTAAACGATTTTGTCCATGTCTGCCTCCCATTCTTTTTATTCAATCCTAACAAAATGGTTTTTTTACCATCCTCTTTTTTTAGGATAACCTGATTCTCCGTTATCCAAAAAGTACTGTAGTTCCCTTTCTCACAGGGCCAACGCCAAAGTACCTCCCCCGTTTCGGAATGCACCATGAGGTATTCTGAAGATTTTAATTGCGGAGTGGTTTTGCGCAGACCAATAAAAAGAAGATTTTCTTCTAACCGTTGCATGCTCTCCACATGACTGTGACCAATAGGAACTTGAAATAACGGTTTGGGTTGCTTTGCGGCACGTTTAAGAATGTTGGCGTCCGTAGAAGACATCCACATCTCTTGTTGTGCTAAAGACCATTGAGAACACCCTACCAGAAATAGAAGGGTAATCGTTAGGTGTAGGGCATTCTCTAAATGGATTTGAGCCTTTTCCATCACTTCGCAGAATTCGCGATGGCAATCATATCATTTTCGATATCACCCGTATAGCCGTTGGGCATTGTCATGACGTAGATTAGAAACTGTTTCCCAACTTTTTGAACGAAGGTAATGCAAGCCATCTCCATCTCTTGACCATCTGAAACCGCTGTGCCCGAATACTTATAAAGGTTAGCTTTCTTTTTGTCAGATAAACTAATTTCCTCAGCCTTTTTCATTTCACCATCTGGAAATGCAGCTTTAGCAACTTCCAGGCCCACTTGGTTGGCCCGTTTTTTGTTCCAAATGATACCTTTCAAGCCCATTACCATCCCATTGACAGCTTGTGACTTGTTTCCCAGTTTGCCAATAACATTCTCGGGGTCACTTCGAAGTTTGGGTTGCTCTTCCCAAAGGGGAGGTAGCGTCAATGATACATTCCCAAAACTAACCGCGGTCGACTTGGTGGTAGCGCTTGTATTTTAAGTATTGCTACCTCCAGAAATACGAGTCTTGATTTCCTGTAATGTGATGTTCCAATCCTCGGACTTCGTTTTGCCTGTCATTTCCTGATTGGGTTGGCGTATGGAGAATAAGGTTTTTTCTAAATTCACTAATGCCTTCTCATAGGTTTTCGGAGCGATAATACTAACGATGGAAAGACTATTTTGTTCCAAAACCACACTGTAGGCGACGCCTATCAAACTCACTTCAGTTCCATTGGTTTCGAATTTTGACTCATACGTTCCCATACTTGCCGCATTTCCATTTACCAGCATTTTTTTGTGGGCTATTTTCTGGGTCATGTCCCTCATCCCTGAAGAAATGAGGTTGTCAACGCAGGTATAATAGGCTTTTTCCACATCTGTCGCCCCTTCGTTGACTTGAATAAGAATCGTGAAGTTTTTATTTTTCAAGGCGATAACCGCATCATTTTGTTTGGGAAGTACGGGTTTCATATCATCATATAAATCCATGACAAATCCACCAAAGGTGTCTGTATAGGTTTCTTGAGCGACCACTATGCCACCGGTACAAAACAGTAAAACAAAAACAAGATTTCTAAAATTTTTCATGTGTGAGGATTAACTCCCACAATTTGTTACGAAGTTTCATTTTCCTTTAACACGGGTGTTACCAATCTTAATACAGAGGTAACCAATCCGCTATATCCCTAGGTTTTGAGAGAGAAGGTCCTTTATAATCATTCCAGAAGGTTTAGTATCTTTAATTGTAACCCAGATTAGATAAGCACCATTAAGACCATGGCATTTGCAAGATCTATCACCTTCCTCTTGTTGGTATTAGCAGCGGTGGGCCTAAACGCCCAGGAGAATCTTGAACGCATCAAAACTTTTCAGTTGCCCGATTCGGACCAAGGAACTTTTATCCAATGCATGCTAAAAGATAAAGAAGGTTTTATGTGGTTCGGCACCAACCGCGGACTATACAAATTCGATGGAACAGAATATAAAATCTATCGAAAACAGTACAATGACGACAATTCCATTTCTGACAATGAAATTCAGTCGTTGTTTCAAGATTCGTCTGGCCAACTTTGGATAGGAACGAAATCTGGTGGGATAAGTGTTTTGGATATCACTACTGATGTTTTCAAACATTACCGAAATGATTCAGACAACAACGGCGTCCCCGAGAACATTTGGATTACAGCCATTCTCGAGGATGAGAAGAAAAACGTTTGGGTCACCAGCAATGGGAACGGTTTGGGAAGATTCCATCCCAAAACCAACAGTTTTGCCTATTTCAAACACGACGAAAACAACTCCAATAGTCTGCATCAAGATTATGCAACTTTCATCCAAATGGACGCTACAGGTAGGTTTTGGATTGGTCTTAACGGAAAGGGGTTGGACGCTTTTCGGGCTAAGGAAAATACCTTCGAGCATTTTAGAATGAACCACTTGCCAGAACAACGGATGAACTTTCGAAACAACGTTGTTCGAGACATGACTTTTCTGGATTCTGGAAATATACTCACAGCAACTTTTGGCGGAATCAATCTTTGGGAAAAAAAAACCAAACAGGCAAAACATTTCGACAAACAAACCAATCCAGAATTGGAATCTGATTCGTTTAACAACACCTTCAAGCTGGGCGACACGGTTTTTGTTGTTTCGTACTATGGCTTGGTCTATCGTTTTGAAGAAGACAGGCACAGCTTCAGTTTAGTATACCAAACCGAAAACAACATCTTATCCGTCTATAAAGACGACAAAGACAATTTATGGTTGGGCATGGATAATGGAAAGGTTGAATATTTGAAAACCAATAATCCCTTTGGATTTCGAAAGTCATTACCTCAAAACACGCGTTTCAATAGCTTAGCACAGATAAATGGAGGGCTTCTCATAGGAACCAGCAATGGTTTTTTTGACGCAAATGGAAAGCCATTTTTAGCAGATACTGAAATAGGAAGCAAGCATATCATCAGCTCTCAATTGGATGCAAATGGCAAATTGTGGGTAGGGACCAATTCGAATGGACTTTTGGTTTGGGATACCAAGTCCAACGTCATAGAACAATACCAATATACCCCAGGTGACAATGAAGGACTTCGCCACGATACCGTTTTGGATATTCACCACGATGCCTTCGGAACTACTTGGGTTTCTACCAACTTTGGAGTCAGCCAGTGGTTACCCGAATCCAAAACCTTTCTCACTAGAGGAAAATCTGTTTTCAGGGATGTCCTTCGAATATCGAAAGAAGAATTGTGGTGTGCATCCAACAAAGGCGTAGTGGTTTTGAATTTGGAAACTGGAAAATATCTGACTAAACGTTCGAGCCTTGAGGTACAAACCGACAGCATCCTTCACAATGATGTACTGTCCCTTTATTCACCGAACAGGGATAGCATTTTTATTGGTAGTAAAGGAGGTTTGAATCTTTTTGTCAAATCCAAGCAGCAAATGGTAGATGTAAACCAGTATTTGGGAATTCCCTACGTTGGCGTTGAGGGCATTGTTCAAGACCAACATAAAAACTACTGGGCAACCACAACAAAAGGAGTCCTTCATTTTAATTTGGCCAATAAACAGTTTCGTTTTTTGAGCAAGAGTAATGCATTGGAATTTGTCAAAACCGATTTGGGCAATAACATCCTTTTTGATACAAACGATAATCAGATGTTCATAGGAGGTTATGGCGGATATTATCAATTTAGTCCAAAACGCAATATCACCAGAGAAACTCCTATTGTGGCAAAAATCAATAATATCATTTTGCCCAACAATTCGGAAAAGGCACTTCAAAAAAAACATCTTGGAAACACGAACGCGCGTGCCACGCTTCAAGCAGATGAAAATACCATTTCGTTCGAATTCACCGGGATTGATTTCGACGAACCAGAACAAATTCAATACAGGTATCGGATGTTGGGGATACAAAAACAATGGACTTACACCGAAAACAGGTCGGCGACCTTTGCTAACCTAGACCCAGGGGACTACATATTTGAGGTTCAGGCTTCAACTAATGAAAACAACTGGTCTCGGCAAACCGCTCCATTCAGCTTTCACATTAAAACCCCACTTTGGGCAAGTTGGTGGGCCTATCTGTGCTACACGCTTATTGTTTTGTGTAGTGGGTATTACTTTTTGCAATCTTTTTTGACACGCCAAAAATTGAAAACACAGCTCCGTTTGGAACATTTGGAAGTTGAAAAAGTACAAGAATTGAGTGACTTAAAATCCAAGTTTTTTGCCAATGTTTCCCATGAGTTCCGCACACCACTAACGCTAATTCAAGGTCCGGTGAACGATATGTTGCAAGACCAACACGACCCCTCTGTAAAGGAAAATCTTCAACTCGTTCAAAACAATACTCAACGCCTGCAACGTTTGATAAATCAACTGTTGGATTATGCTAAAGTTTCCGAAAACCGTTTATCTAGCATCCCTACTGAGGTGGATGTTTTCTCCCATATTCGCGCTTTAATTGGAGCTTTTGATTCTTGGGCAAAGGAAAAGGACATCCAGCTGAATTCTGATATTTCATCAAAGCACATTACTGCGCTTTTGGATATCGATGCGCTAGAAAGTATTCTGAACAATTTGCTATCCAATGCCTTAAAGTATTCAGCAGCTGGAGAAACTGTTTGGATACTAGCGGAAACCGATGAAACCATCAATACACTTAAGCTTTGGGTGAAAGACACCGGCAAAGGACTTTCTCCAGAAGAAAAGGAACTCGTTTTCCAACGTTTCTATCGAACTGACGAAACCTCTGAAGGAACTGGTATTGGATTGAGTCTTACCAAAGAATTGGTTGATGGAATGGGTGGGGATATCCAAGTAAAAGATAATCATCCCAAAGGCAGCGTTTTTGAAGTTTCAATTCCGCTCGTGCAAATACAAGAAAGCGTGAAACCACTCCCGGTGGAATCCATGGCGATAGATTTACCCACTGGAACATTGAAAGAAGAACATACCATACTACTGGTGGAAGACCATCAAGAGTTACAACGATACATTCAAAAAATGATGAGACCGTATGGCAAGGTAGTTGTCGCCAAAAATGGGGAAGAGGCTCTGCAAATGGCAGTTAAAACCGTTCCAGACCTTATCATAAGTGATTTCATGATGCCATTGATGGATGGGGGTGAACTTTGCCGAAATATTCGGAAGGACCCCGTTGTGTCGCATATTCCTTTCATCATGCTCACTGCTAAAGCCACTGAAGAGGATAAAATCTTGGGACTTCGAGATGGAGCGACCGATTACATCTTCAAACCTTTCGACAAACAAGAGCTCACACTTAAAGTGGCCAACCTTTTGGGACAAAGAAAGCGTCTTCAAGAAAAATTAAAGCATGAGCTGTTTCACGAACAAAGTCCGGGTCTTTCTGATTCTCAGGATGCCCGTTTTTTAAAGAAGTTTAAAGATTTGGTGCTTCAATATTTGGATAAATCGGACCTAACTGTAGATTTTTTGAGTCAGCATATGGGGATGAGCCGGGTGCAATTGTATCGAAAACTGATGGCCCTAACCGGGGTACCCGCTTCGGATTTTATTCGAAATATTCGACTGCAAAAGTCTGCAAAACTTATCAAAAACAACTGGGGCAATATCTCTGAAGTTGCTTATGAGGTCGGTTTCAACAACCTTTCCTACTTCACCAAGTGCTTCAAGGAAACTTTTGGTATGACCCCCTCCCAATTTGCCAAATCATAATTTCATTCCCTATCCTTTTATGATTTTTCAACCTTCGATTCTCCTAAAAATCCATTAATTTTAAAGTATGCAAATGCTTCATGATTATTTCAAGGGATTTGGGAGTTTACCCCATGACGAAATGGATTTTTTGCTGAGTCAATGTACCACCAAAGAACTTAAAAAAGGTGGTGTGCTTATTCCTCCTAATCATCATGTGGATTCCATTTACTTTTTGGAAAGTGGCTATTTGCACTATTTTACATACACTGAATTAGGGGAAAGGGTTACCCTCAAAGTGGTCAGTCCCAATATCTGTTGGACAATATTGGACAGCTTCATGAACCAAACTCCTGCTGAAGATGAGTGTGTTGCGCTCACAGATGTGCGCTTCTGCGAATTAAAGCGGAGTAATTATTTCGCTATCAAAGACAAAAGCAAATCCCTAAGCGATTTTATCAACCGTATTATTGAGCAAATACTGTCTTTAAAGGTCATTGAAGCCAACAACAAATCCAAAATGACGGTAGAAGAACGTTATCTCGACCTATTGCAAAAAAATCCTGAGATGGTCCGGGAAGTACCGATTAGCATTATCGCTTCTCTCATCGGAACATCACGAGAAACCTTGCACCGCATCCGAAGAAGATTAACTGCCGCTTAGTATATCTTAAAATTTTGTTAGCGTGTCATATGACACATTTTTTTTCGGGAGGTAAACCGAAGTTTATGTCATGATTAATCTCTAAAAACATAAATCATGAAAAATCTCGTTTTGCTCTTCATTTTGAGTATGACTGTAGCGGTCACCGCTCAAAAAAAAACTACTGAAAAACAATTTAGCCATTCCGTTGAGTTGAATACAACACCAGAAAATGCTTGGAATGCACTAATAGATTGTTCAAACATGAAATCATGGGACAAACAGGTAGTAGCCGTTAAATGTCCTATGGAACTTAAGCCAAACAAACGCTGTCAAACCATTCTTGAAGGCGGTACCATCCTAGAAATTGAAATTGAAGATTTCGTAGAAAACCAATCATACACTTTTCGATACAAACTGTCTTCAGGTAACATTTACGTCCAACGCAACCTATTGCAAGACGACACATTGGTGCTTGAGGAAAAAGTTTGGTACAAAGGTTTATCCAAAAAAGCATTTGAACGATACAAAGGCAATAACTACCAAAATCTGGTTGAGACCCGAATGGAAAATTTCAAAAGCTACTTAGAAAACCAGATGGGTGAAGGGAAATAGTCTTACGCATTAAAACCATCTTTGTTTTTCTACTATAACTTATCAAAACCCAAACGCTAATTTTTAGCGGATTGGGTTTTGTTTTTCGAGATTGGATAAGGCTTCTAGAGCAACAGAATCCTCTGAAAAAATACTTCGTAAACGCTCCAAGCTTGTGCGCCAAGGTTCGCCCCCCAAAACACCCAAGCTTTGAGCATTGTAAAAGATGTCGTTCAAATTTCCAGTTTGTAACGCATCATCCAAATTGGCAAGTACTTTAAGACTAGCTTCCTCGGTTTTATCCATGGCCTTCAGCGCATGGGCTGCTGCCAATCGATGGTCCCAAATAGGAGTTCCTAAATTCCAGTGGGGCTTATTTGAGTCCGTCAAGGAAGACAGGGCTAACGGGTATCCTCTTAAATCCTCAAGTTCTTTTAATCCATAAAGTGCACTGATTAAACTTTGGTTTTTCCAAGAAGGTTTTTTGGGCAAATCCAAAAATGCCCCTAAGGCTCTGGAGTCTTTGGTCTTACCCAATGCACTGGCAGACATGAATACAACACGGTCACTATAATCTTTCAAGCCTTCGAGGTATATAGGGACATATTTCTTGTCGCGGGTTTGTCCCAAAAGGTTTATCGTCCATGCTTTCATCCAAGACTTTTCTCTTTTGATGAGTGCGAGCAGTACCTCCTCGACAGCTTGTTCTAAAATCAACTTCCCTTCGTCCATTTGATTGGTTGACATTACACGGCCCAATTGACTTAAAGCCACCAGTCGCATACGCCAATACGGTTCATGCATAGCACGCTGCAATAAGGCATTTTTGATTTCTTCAACAGTTGATGTTAAAGTACCTTCTTTACCCGCTTTGCTTGCTAATTGTTGCATGCAGCTTTGACGATGTAAAACGTCTTTGCTCAGATTCAGTTCTTGTAATAAGTTTTCCGTGGATTTTTCAAAATCGCTTTCTTTTATCCAGCTATCTTCGTAATCAAAATTGACAAGCGAAGGGGGATTCACCATATCAAACACAAAGGTGTTTTCTGCCTTAGCTTCTAGATTTAGTTCTTCAATATTTTGGTCGATTTCGAGCTGTACTTTACCCTCGAAATACGGTATTTTTCGTCCGTCAACAATAGAGTCTATCTTTTGTTTTTGAAGTATTCGTAAGATGAATTGCTTTCCTTTCGGGTCGAATTCCTGCTGTATCTCAAAAATTGGATGCCCCACTCCATAGACCCACTGGTTAAAAAACCAATCCATCTTCTTATCTGCAATCCGATTCACAGAAGCGATAAAATCTTGTGTTGAAACTGTCTTACCCCCATTATTTTCTACAAAGTCCAGAATTACCTTTTCCCATTGAGTTTCACCAAGTTCTTTCCGCAACATATGAAGCACACGTGCACCCTTGGCATAGGGAGCATTGCCATTTACAAAAGCAGCTATGTCAAAATTGTTTTCCGGAACCACTTGGGTTACTAATCCGTTGTTCCAATCGTTCAAATATGCAGATAGGTCAGGGGTAAATTGATACGTCAAAAATTCGGTTTTTCCATTTTTATGTTCATTGTAGAGACCAGAAAAGTATCTTGCAAAACCCTTCGTTAACCAGGCGTCTGTCCAATTTTCAGGTACCAAATAGCAACCAAACCACTGCGCTGCCAATGCTTCGCCTTCAGTCAAATCCCAACCATACAAAAAGTCCTCATGAGTGGTTTTGTCATCAATCATGTTTTCGGTAATCAATGCTGCAGCTAAACCTGGTTTCCATCCTCCAAAATCCTGCACAAAGATTTGGGAATAAGAGGGATAAGGGTATGTTTGTCCTGTATAATCGGAAAAGAACTTCATCATATCCGGAAGTCGCACAACACTTTCCTCGGTGCCTAGGCGCTCATCAGGGTAGCCATAATTATTAATTTTGATAGTTCCAAAGGATTGTTGAACATTGGTGTAATCCCCAATGACCAAAAAGGTATGATGCGTCGGGTACTCGATTTCACTGGAATACGTATAGCTTGTGGATGATTCGTTGGCTTCTGTAGCTTTAAGAGTTCCGCTGGCAAAAGCCTGTAAACCTTTAGGTACGGTCACCTTAATTTCAGTAGTTCTGCTATCATCAGGAGAATCGTGACATGGAAACCAAAACTTACTGCTATTTGGTTCCCCAAATGCCCAAAGCTGTTTTCTGCGTTCTTGCTCTGTTCTTGTTGCCTCAAAAAAGCGCACTCCTTTACCAAAACTTCCCCAGATGTTTCCTGGGTCAGATTCATTCCGGTGTTGAGTATGAAATGAAATCTTGAGGTTATGAATCCCATCTTTAGGTATAACCTTGGCATTTGGGATATGTAATTCGTGGTTTTCAGTGTCTATCACAAAAGATACTGGAGTCCCGTTCAAAAGAATCTCATCTACCATTAGTTTTGAGGCATTCAACACTATGCTATCCATAGTTTTATGCACTTCATAAGATATCTCGGTGGTGCCTTTTAGATACTTTTCGTCCCAATTCGCTTCGATGTCCAATGTTTGATGAAGAACATTAAGTCCTACTGGTTTTTCTACCTCACCAACCTTTGAAGAACGATTCCTGCATGCTGTGCAGAACAGTAAAAAAACACAGCCCAAAAAAACCTTTACGTCATTCATGATGTTGGATTTATGGTTAAAAAAAAGCGTTCTTTTGATTTCGAGCTGGCTCCTATCCGATGGTAAAACTTCATTGCTCGGGTGTTGAAATCGGGAGTTTGCCATTGCATAAGAGTACAGTCCAAGGCGCGACCTTCTTTTTCCATTCGTTTTACTAGTTTCTCTCCAATACGCAATCCACGAGCACTTTCCTTGATGAAAAGGCAATCCATGTAAATGTATGTAGCTGCATCCCAAGTAGCATATTGTTCCATGTACGTCGCATAACCAACGAGTTCCCCATTACTTTCCGCAACCAAACAGTAGAGTTTTGGTACAGGCGCGAAAAGTGCCTCTTCCAATCTTTCCAGTTTATTATTGGAATCATAAGCCGAACGTTCGTACTCAGCATGTAACTGACATAACGCAATGACTTGCGGAAGGTCCTTCCGCTCTACAAACCGTATTTTTCCTGTTATTTTCATAGGTCTATCGTAAAAATCTATAGGTTAGTTTAACCAAAAAAATGTTGTTTACCTCACGTATGTTATCCCTTAAGGTTTGGGCCAACCCCAAGGTAGTATTCCCAAAGTTTGAGGCATCTTGACTCCAAACCACATACAATTCTGAACCGGGTATGTATTCCCATCGTAACACCATATTGGACCGCCATTGCACGAAAGCAAAATCAGGGTCTGAAAAGGCATAGTCCACATCACCATCCAAATTCTCGTCGATTTGGTAGCTTCCTTCAACACGCTGCAATTGTTCCGTTGTATACGTTGCTAATCTTTCATCAAATCTTGGAGCTATGGGATTTTCAACACGCCCAAAACCATCGAAAACGCCTTTTGATATAAACGGTTGCCCCCAATACTGAAGGCTGAGTGTTGGTGTTAAGATGTAATCTACTCGTAAAGGAATACTAAAAGTTTCTTGGCTAATTTCACCCAACACGTACCGTGATGAATCGTTGAAACTTGCAGTGGTCACATATTGCAATTTATCTTGGGTATCAGTGTATGCGGGAGATAAGGATAAGGTTAGCGCATTTAAGGGTTGATAGGTAATTGAACAACCTAACGAAAAGCGATATAAAACGATTAGCTCAGCGAATTGATAGGAAACATTCACACTGAAACGCAGTTTTTTGCGACTATCGGAAGTAAACCTTCCACCAAAATTATATTCCGTGGTTTGCTGAAATCGAGGTCCTCCCCTCAAAAGAAAGTTGTTGAAATTAACGGGTTTAAAATCCCCAAAAAGATTGACCCAAGTATTGTTCTTTAAGTTCAACCAAGTATTTGCATTGAATATCAATTCGTTAAAGTTTCCACCAAAGTCAAAAGCAGCAAACTGATTAAAGTTTACCCTCCAAGACCTCATGGATTTTAAGGGCTGGGTCGTGCGATACGCAAACCAGCCATAGTAGCGTAAATCATCTGCTCGCAGTTGGAAACCCAAATCATTTAACTCCAGTTCGGGTGAACGCCAGGTTACACCGCTTTGAAAAAGCCAGTTACCCGCACCTTTACCAATCTGAAGATTTCCGCCAGTTCCGGTCAAATTCGTTGCATTTGGGTCTACCGAAACGTGCGAAGCGCCTTCCCTTTGAAATAAATGTGTTATGGATTGTTGGGTGCGCTGTATTGCATTTTCAGAGCCTGAAATCGAGCTAAAAATGAGATTGCCCTTCACATAATACGTCCTGTTTTTCCAATTGTGGGTAATGTCCAAACCGCCGGTGAACGCTGATTTGTGCAAAAAATCCAAGTTATCGGTTAACCTCCGGTTTGTCGCGGTGAATATTCCGCCAATGAAAGTATTGTTATTATTAAAGTCTTTTTGGATTCGAGTGACCACATAATTTGTAAAGGGTTCAACGGCTTCTTCCCGTTCTTCGGTTCCATCAGAAATAGTGGCCACCTCTTCAGCCGTAGCGGCTTCCAAAATACCTATGGACCAACCATTGCGGGTTTTGCCACTAAACTTTGCGGCACCCAGAATAGTTGATATATTAGGTTGGTCGCTAAACTCTCCTTCTTGTAGATTCGGAAAACCCTGGGGCGCCCTTCCAATCCTTCTCGAGTAAAACAAATTATCAAAACCAAAGGTGCGTCCGCCATTGACAGAAGATGAAAAAGCATAGTCAAAAATGTTCTTGTTTTCAATAAAAAATGGACGGCGCTCTTGAAAGAAAATCTGAAATCCATCCAGCGCAATTGCAGAGGGGTCTGCCTCCACTTGACCAAAATCGGGGTTTATCGTAAAATCAAGGGTCAAGTCGTTGGTGATGCCCAATTTGCCGTCTAAGCCTATGTTGATTTTTGTTTCGCTCTCTTTTACCAAAGGGTTGGCACTCCTCGATCCCATTTCATTTTGCGAAGTAACCGTGTAGGGTTGTATCTCGAGTTGTCGTTGCGGTCTCAGGTTTTTAAGTCCCTTGAGTTCTCCAAAACTACTAACCCAGCCTGGGGCATTCAAGGGTATACGCTGCCAAACGGAACGTTCTTCTTTACGAAAAAAACGCCGGGTCGACTGAATGCCCCAGACTTGTTCCTCCGCTTTTCCGAAACGAATTTGACTCAATGGTATTCTTACTTCTGCGGTCCAACCTTCTTCATCAATATTCGTTTTGGCATACCAAATCGGATTCCAAGTATTGTCCCAGTTCTGACCATCATTGGTGATGTACTCCTCGCCTTGCACCCCTGACACCGAAATGGTGAAGGAATACGCCGTTCGCAAATCACCCAAACTCCCTACATTGATTTCTACCCAGTCTCCATCAAAACCATCCCTTCGCGATAGGCGATTTACAATGGCATCAGGTTCATCATCGTAACAACGAAAGGCAACAAACAAATTTTTATCATCATATAAGATTTTGAGTTTTGAAGGATATGAAGGAGATGTGTTTTCATCAGGGCTATACTCTACATAATTGCCGCTCCACTCTACCAAACTCCAAGCTACATCATCCAAAATACCATCGATTTTAGGCTGTAGCGTATTGCTTAAATACGTTGTTTGATAGGTTCTTTTCGGAATAGTATCTTGTCCATAACAAACCGTTAAAATTAGGCATAGGAAAACCAGGCCAACAAGATTAGCTTTTTTTCGCATGTTGCGTTTTTGTTATTTAGAATTGATTATCGAATGGTGGCTCTAGTAACAGTAGCCAAAAGTGAGTTTTACGTCATTATTTTTCGATATGCATTTTTTATTTGAATTAAATCATCTTGAAACGTGAAAACGTCACAACCTTTTACCGTACCATTTTTCACTGTTTTATATTCCCATTCCCAGAAACCAAAGTAGCCATCAACATAGAGGTTATTGACCTCAGAGGTGATACTATCGTCAAAGGCAATTAGCGCTAGAACCTTTTCTCTAACCTCTTTTTTACCGTAAGCTGTTTCCTTGGATTTTTGGACAACCGAAGCACTATACCGGCAATCTTCAGTAAAAAAGTCCATTATAGTATCAATATTTTTTTCTGACCAAGCTTGCGCAAAGGCCTTAAGGCGTTCAACCGTCATATGCCATGTATTAGCGTATCGTTTTTATAGGCTTCATAATCTGGGGCTTCAGCCTTGGACAGCACATGCTGTATCCAAGAAGCACGTTCATGAGCAAACACTTCCAACTCCCAAACACAAAGCAGACTATTTGTATTGTATGGGGAATCGGTAATGATGTCGGGAGTGTCATAATTGGCAAAAAACACTTTGGTTTCAATCATTTCGCCACCGGTCCACCAATTCAATAAAATCCATACCCCTTCCCTAGCTTCATGCACAATTAAGAATGCATGTTTGTACGTGGGCAGGGTGGAATGTTCTATACGTTTCAACCATACCGGAAGGTGCTTGGCACAATGGTTCAAAATCGTAACACTTTCGAATTGCGTGCGATTTGAAATGGTATACACCTTTACTGTCCAATCTTGTACATTCATATTTGACCAGAATGATATGGTTCGTGCTTTATATTGCTCAAAAATGGTATTCATCTTTCCTCTGGTTTTAAATGGGCGAATTTTGATTTCATGACTTCAACTTGTTCCAAGGTCTTTCTGGCAACTATTGATTTTTTGGAAGCCGGATGCTTTTCAATCGCTTTCGAAGGGCGGATGGGTCTTGGTTGAAAATTACCACCACAGCTTGGGCATACATTTTCGAATAGTTCCTTAGCACAATAGGCGCAATAGGTACACTCAAAGCTGCAAATCATGGCTTCGGTGCTGGTATTGGGCAAAGCCTTACCACAATGTTCGCAGTTGGGTCTTATTTCTAACATATTATTCTCTGGCTAGTTGAAATGCTTTGTTCATTACTTCGTCCTCATCTTGGCGAAAAGCTTCCAAGGTGTTCTCTACGATGATATCCGGAATTACCCCAGAATTGGGAACATTTTCCTTGGTAAAGCCTCCCATAATGGGAAAATCAATCTCAATGCCTGAATTCGGTAACGTCAGAAAAAGAATTTGCCCACCATTGATATCTTTAAGATTCCCTCCGGTTTCTTCCCCAATAAGTTTTCCGATTTGATAATGCTGAAAATCCCTGGCGGTGTAAAAAGCCAGTGAAGTATTCAAAGGTCCTACCAGCATAAAAACATTTCCAGAAAACGCATTTTCCTTCGAAGGAAGGGGCATTCGGTTCTTAATGGACTCTTCAAAAATGTAGTAAGGTTCTTCTTTCGCGTCAGGTTGCAACTGATAGTACCATGGGTTATTACCCCAAGTCTTGATATGTGGCTTCAATACTTCTGGAAAAACCTCAAAGCGCGTTCGGCCTGCTCGCGCTACTGGTTCTGTATGCTTTAAAGGAAGAAATGAAAACAATTCTTTTTTCATCTCATCATTGCCACCAGTATTCTTTCTAATATCAATAATCAGGGTGGGAACCCTTTCGGATTTCAACTGCTCAAAAGCATCATTCAAGAACTTCTTGTAATCCAACGTCATAGCTTTCCAACCAAAAAGACCAAAAGAATTGAGGGTTAGCACCCCTACTCCATTTCGTATTTCGAATCTCCATAAATCATCTCGTGTTCTGGGAAAATCTGAATACTTCTCGACTAAACGTTTTGCGCGCAATTCCCGATGGAATCCTTTCACCTTAACTTTTGTTGTATCTAATCCATCTTTGATTTTTAGATGAAAAATTGAATCTTTAACCGGGTATCGAAGTGGAAAAAAGATATCAAATGCATTATACCGAAAATCAAAACCATCTACCTCTAACTTCTTTACGCGATTGCCATCAGTACCGCCATCTGCTGCAACATAGGGTAGCAAATTCGTTATAATTTGCGATACAGATACTTCGTTTATGGAAAGCACCTCAACACCTCTTTTCAATACTTTCAGGTCAGTTGCATTACAGTCAATAATCATTTTACCATCAAACCATCTGAACGTAAAAGGAAGTTTGTCGGGCTGTTCATGTATGACCGTATTTACAAAACGATTTTGATTGTTGAACCCCACTTTAGTGTGATCGCACTTTAGTGCAGCTGTCACTTTTGAAATCTTTAGATACGCTTGTCCTAAACTCATCGTGTTTTCAAATTCTTGTTTCAATTCGACTAACGCCTCCTGAATTTCTCCTTCGGTGCTATAGCGATAGGTACCAGGGTTTACTTGCTGTACCATGGCTTCAATGAACTGATAATCCGATAGGAGCTCTTGAGAAGAGATAACCTGTATGGTTCGAATGTCCACTGGGGTTTCTTTGTTCCAAACTTCGGCGAGAACATAGTCTTCATTAGGCATAACTTCAATCTCGCGATTGTTGATCCCTTCCCAATTGACCTCACTCCCATCATCCAAAACATATTTATACTCAAAGGTTCCCAAAGGCATTAGAATTTCCTTGGAAATATCTCCCGCTTCGAAAAAAATAGTTTTGTCCCAAGAAAGGGGTGAAACACTTCCACGAACACCTAATCGATATTCACCCTTAGTTGGCGCTTCTTGTACTGAAAAAACCACTGGTCCTTCCTGAGACAAAACGTAGGAAACCAATCCAAAAAAATGAGCAGTTAGCAGAAAATATCTTAGACTTGAAGACTTTTCCATGCTACTATAAATAACGTTCTGAAATAATCTCCATATGCCATATTTCATGCCCGGTTATTACAAATGCAGCGGCGCGGGCGGACATATCTCCGTTATTCGCGACACCTATATAAGCTAAATCCATGTCCGACAAACTATTCAGCAAAGCCAATGAACTATCACGAACTGCGATAAATTCAGATACTAGTGCTTCTATGGTTTTGTTACTGGCCATGGAGGGTTCGACATATATATTCTGGTCAAACCCGGCCAATTCCGTTTTGTCGTGCCGTGCAATTCGAAAACAGCGGTATTGAAAAATACGTTCTGTATCTATCAAATGCTGTAAAACTTCTTTAGGTGTCCATTTTTCGGGAGCGTATCGAAAATCTTGTTTCGCTTCGGGGATAGCTTTGAAAAATTGCGTGACTTGGGTTTTACCCAAATGAAAACTTTCGCGTAGGGGTATATCTTCGGGAAGTTTATCTAAGTACCTTTTATAGTATGGGTCAAATTCAGAGGTATTCAACATTTTAAGAGTCATTGCTTATTCTTTAGATTCAAAATTAAACTTCATTTTGATGTTAGTAAATTACTTAATTAGGTTTTTTATCCCAAAAACCTATTTTTGTAATATATTTTTATCTTTTTATATAATTTATGAACATTGATGCAATTAATTGGAAAATTTTAAAAATGCTCCAAGAAAATGCCCGGGTGGCTTTGAAAGACTTGGCGCAAGAAGTTGGTCTCTCCTCGCCGACGGTGGCCGAACGTATTCAAAAAATGGAAGCCGCGGGTATCATTACATCTTACCAAACGAAAGTGGACTTGAGTCAACTTGGGTACTCTTTAGCGGTATACATCACCATTAAAATACGGTTCGGACAAACACAGCGTTTTGAGGAGTTTATTCCTTCTGTACCCGAAATTAGCGAATGCCATAAACTAACCGGCCGGGATTGCATGCTTTTGCGAGGTCATGTGCGTGACCCAAAACACCTGGAAGACCTCAATATTCGTTTGGCCGCATATGGAGAACTGACCACCTCTTTGGTGCTAAGCTCAATATTAGATGGTAAAGTTTACGATGCACCATTTTAACCAATTTATCGCTGCTCTAACCAGTTTCTAAAGTCTGGTGTTCGACTATTGGAAGTATAAAGTGTGGTCTTGCCGTCCTTCAGAAATATTTCCAAACGATTTTTCGTGTACGTATGGAACTTTGAAATACCATTGAAATTGATGATTTCACTTCGATTGATTTGATGGAAGGTTTCCTGATTTATCTGCTCCAAAATACCGGAAAGGGTGAAATTTAAAATGTGTCGATTCCCCGATGTATCAAAAGCAAAAACAAAATCTCCCTGAGCTTGAAAATAAAAGATATCCTTTATGGGCAACAGGTATACTTGCGTTCCCTTTTTTACGGCGAACGTCTTTTTGTAGTTTCGAGAAGCTTTGTCTACAAAGTCCTGCCATTGCGCAATTACCCTAGAATCCAATACGGGTACTTCTTGCTTTTGCTCGTTAAAAAGGCTGTAATACTTTTCTAGCGCTCCAACAAACTCTTCCTCAGTATACGGTTTTAGGAGATAGCCAATACCAGTAGTCTTGAAAGCTTCCATAAAAAACTGGTTATACGCGGTACAGAAAATTATAGGACACGTTACGGAAACTTGATTGTAGATTTCAAAGGATTTTCCGTCAATAAGTTCTATATCTGAAAAAATCAAATCAGGGCCTTTTGATGTACTCAAGTAGGTCACCCCCTCCGTAATCGAACGAAGCCAATCGATTTTCGTTACATTCTTGCAATGCTTTGAAATCAGGTCTTTCAACTTCTCTCCTGCGTGTTGTTCATCTTCTAAAATCAATACTTTCATTTTCCTATGCTTTTCATTAAAGGTAGGCTTACCGAGAATTGTTCGAGGCTGTCCTCTACTACCATAGGTTGGTTACTCAAAAATTGAAAACGTTTTTTAATATTGGCCAGTCCCTTTCCTATACTGGACGTATCTGTTTTTTTCAAACGTTTTGGATGATGTACCGTTACTGTGGTATCCGAAACATCTATCATTATCCTCAAAGGGTCGGAAAGACTGCCGTAATTATGTTTAACTGCATTTTCCAAAAGCAACTGTAATGATGCTGGTGGGATAAAACAATCTTGGCTCTTCTCAGAAACTTTCTTTTCAAAAATATACATGCCCCCAAAGCGTTCTTCCAACAAAAAAATATAATCTGAAATAAAATCCAGCTCTTCAGAAAGCGGAACAATATCTTGGTCCATACTGGTAAGTGTATACCTGTAAATTTTTGAAAGCTTGCTCAAATATGTTTTGGCTTTACTAGGGTCGCGGTCTATTAAATCATCCAGTGCATTAAGACTGTTGAATAAAAAATGAGGATTCACTTGCGCTTTTAAAACCGATAGTTCCATTTGTAATTTTTCGGTTTGCAACCGGTCTATCACTACGTTGTTTACAATCCAATCCCGCGCAAAACGATAGACCAGCGAAAACTGTAAGCTAACAAAGAGTGGATTGAGTCGCCCTACAATCAAACTATCTTCAGATTGCAATTCGTTGAAAAAGGCACTTGAATTCTGCCAGTCGGGTCTTGTGAACAGGTAAAACAACAGCAAACGTATTGCTTCAAAAGCTGCACAGGTCAGCACCAATGCCAAACCATAGGTCCACCATTTTCTTGTTTTGAGGTATTTGGGAATGAGATAGAAGGCGTTCAAATAAAAGAAGAGAAAAAAGACTACGGCAGATAAGGGCGCTACCGGTCCAATTCTATTCTCGGTATTGAACCAGTTGATAGACCAATCGATGTTGATTGAAGTGAAAAAGAGTAACCATACCAAAAGGTGAGCGATACCTTCTAATAGGTGTGTTCGTTTTGGAATTTTAAACTTCATACTCTTCTACTAGGACCCGGAATGTAGTCCTTTAAATATTTGATAGTCAGATTGCGCCTAGTTCACCGGAAAAATACCCCAGCTCACGGAAAGCGCAAATTTTGGATACCCTTCGATACTAATTTCGGTCTTGTAAGTTATTTGATTTCAAAGATATTCCTCACAAAAACGATACACATGCGGCTAAAAATATCAAATCTAAGTAAGACCTATGGCAATGGTGTCAAGGCATTGAACAACCTTTCGCTTGAAGTGGGCACTGGAATGTTTGGTCTGTTAGGCCCCAACGGAGCAGGAAAGTCATCCTTAATGCGAAGTATTGCCACCTTACAAACCGTAGATGAAGGAAGTATTGTTTTTGATGATATCGATGTGTTGGAAGACCCCATGGGCTTGCGGAACGTACTTGGATACCTTCCGCAGTCTTTTGGGGTATATCCAAAAGTTTCTGCGGAAAAGCTACTAGACTACTTTGCGGTTCTGAAGGGGCTTACTTCCCAAAAAAGAAGAAAGCAGCGTCTAGATGAAGTTTTGGACCTTGTGAACCTTACTGAAGTTCGCAAAAAAGCAGTGAGCGGCTATTCCGGAGGTATGAAACAACGCTTTGGGATAGCGCAAATCTTATTGAACCATCCCAAACTGATAATTGTGGATGAACCCACTGCAGGTTTGGACCCGGAGGAACGGAACCGCTTCCTGAATGTTTTACGGGAAGTCGGAGCTGAGAATACCGTGATTTTTTCTACACATATCGTTGAAGATGTCAAAGAGCTTTGTACCGACATGGCCATTTTAAACAAAGGCACACTATTAAAGCAAAAGAAACCTTCCGAGGCCATTGCTGAACTTCAAGGTAAAGTATGGGTCACAACCATGACTTCAGATGTGTTTCAAACTATGGAGACACAAAACATACTTTCCAAAAACTATAATCCTGACAATAGCTTACGGGTACGGGTATATGCAAACGAGAAACCCTCTGTGCATTTTGAAGCGGATACACCTAATCTTGAAGATGTCTATTTCGTAGCTATCAACCAATTAACCGAATCCAAAGCATGAAAACAATCCTCAAATACGAGTTACGGCAATGGTTGACGAATTGGAAGTTATACATCTATCTCTGCTTTTTTGTGGGTAGCTCTGTATTATTGTTTGCAGGTACAGCTGGTTTTTTTGACCCTGTAAATCCGAATGAAAAAACCATCTCCTATCTCAACTCAGCCTTCCAACTAACCAAGATTTGGGAATTTCTGTTCAATGGCATCCTATTTTTGGTACCTACCCTAGTGGGAGTTACTCTTTTCAGAGATTTTAGACATAACATCCATAGTGTGCTTTTTTCGTTTCCCATTAGCAAACGGGAGTATCTATTCGGTAAGTTTTGGGCAGGCTTTTCAGCTTTGTTGACCATCATATTTTTAATCATGTTGGGATTGATAGTCGCTTCACTTTTACCCGGTCTGCATCCTAATAAAATTGGGCCTTTTCGATTTGAAGCACATATTCAACCCATGTTGTTGTTTGTACTACCCAACCTCATGATATTGAGTCTTATTACATTTTCGTTCATCGCCTACTCCAGAAACCTATATGTAGGGTTGGGGATAATTATCATACTTATTTTAATCAGCAATATTCTTCCCAATGCTATCGACAATCCTGTTCTTCTGTCCTTGTTGGACCCGTTGGGTAAAAATGCTTTTGCCTTTCTAACGAAAGACTGGACGCAGGAGGATAAAAACTTACGTCTTATTCCTTTCGATTCGCTCATTCTTTACAACCGCATATTGTGGCTGTTCATTGCGGGAATCATATCCTTTCTGGTCTATCAAAAATTTGAGTTGCACGAAAAGAAGGATATTAAAGCGAAAAAACGACCAAGAACTAAGGCTACAACGCCACACGCTACTGTTACAAATAAAAGAACATCCACTCCAGTGGAGCGCGCAAATCCATTTGCAAAGAGTCTTCTAACGGTTTGGACTTTATCCCGATTTAACTTCCGGTATATCATTAGAAACTGGATGTTTTACACCATCGCAGCATTAGGAATTCTTTCCGTTTTCTTCGCTGTCCATCAGGTGACTCATAACCAAGCCGTAGCCATTCTTCCTGTCACCCACGTGGTATTAAGTATTCCAGCGTTCTTTTTTACTACCATCATTTCTCTGTTGACTTTTTTTTACGACGGATTTTTGACCAATCGGGACTTAGTTCATTCTGTGATTCATTTGGTGGACAGTACAGCGGTTTCAAACCTAAGTCTGTATCTCTCCAAATTTCTAGCGCTGGCTAAAATGCAACTCCTTTTGCTATCCATAATGCTTTTGGTTGGAGTTGGAATACAGCTTCAAAACGGACACACACATTTAGAGTTAGGCCTATACCTATTCCATTTGTATGGTATTCAGTGGCTAGGGTTGCTCATATGGTCCTTCGCTGCACTTTTTGTGCATGCACTTTTTAGAAACACCTATGTTGGCGTGTTCTTTTTGGTAGGGCTTTGGTTCAGTGCCTCAGCGTTTCCCGAAATAGGAATTACTTCTAGAATTGCACTATTCAATTTTTATGAACCCCTTCCCTATTCAGACTTCTTCCAATATGGGTTAGGTCTCAAAGGTTTTTTCTTAGGGAAGCTTTATTGGTTGGCAATCTCTATGATTTTTGTTGTATTAACCCTTTTGTTGGTCATACGGGGAGTAGGAATATCCTTCTCAAAAAGAGTCAAAGCGGCAAAAAAGAGATTTTCTCCAATGCTTAAAGCAACAGGTTTAACTGCCATCGTATGCACCATGTTGAGTGGATTTGCCATTATTAAAAATGAATCGCCAAAGGATATACTGTCTGAAAAAGAGCGTAACCTGGCGTTCAAAAACTTTGAACAAGCGTTTTCAAAATACGCTGTAATTCAAGTACAACCTAAAATAGCAGATATGGACCTTAACATCGCGCTATATCCTGAAGAGTCACGCTTTCAAATAGAAGGAGCATACACCATTAAGAACAAAACCAAAAATCCTATAGATACTTTGCTCATCAAAACCGGGTTTGATGAAACCACCACATTCGATTTGAACGTGCCCTATAAAATGATAGATAAAGACGAGTACGTAAAGTTTTGGGTGATTGTCTTGGATAAAGCACTTGCCCCCAACGCAGCCCTAAAGTTCTCTTTTGATATGAGCAGTTCCAAAGTTCCCTTGTTTGAAAAGCATCAAGAAATGGTATCAGAAGGAAGCTATATCAAAAATGAAATTCTGCCCAGATTTGGTTATTTCTTAAGTAACTCCACAGATAAAGAAGCGATTCCAAGGACCAATTACTACACAAAAGATGCCGATTTGATAGATGTGCACACCACCATTAGTACCACTGAGGGTCAAAAGGCGTTCGCTCCAGGAAACCTTGTTAAAACCTGGAACGAGAATAAGCGTTCTTATTTCGAATACGAAACCGATGCACCAATCAAAAACTCTCTTGGATTTTTGTCTGCGACATATACCACACACAAAGACACATACAAAGGCGTTGATTTTGTGGTTAATGCACTTGAGGGTCATGCTCACCGTATATCCGAAATGGTCGCCGGACTCAAAGCCTCTTTTGACTACAATACCAAGTACTTCACTCCATATTTTTTCAACGATGCCAATATCATCGAATTCCCCAAAACCTTTGGCAGTTACGCCTCAGTAAACGCAAACCTGATTCCAACATCAGAAATACGCTTTATCGCCAACAATGAAAATAGTGAGGTCAACATTTCCTTTTACATCATCGCACATGAATTGACCCATCATTGGTGGGGTTACCAATTGATGCCTGCGAGTGCACCAGGCGCCGTAATGGTGACAGAGAGTGTAACAGAATACCTAAGCTTAAATATTTACAAAACCGCCTTTGGAGAAGAAAAAGCAAGACAATTTTTAGAGCTACAAAGAAATCGGTATTTAAGAGGTAGAAACCGGGATATGGAAAAGGAAACTCCCTTAAAAAATGTGGAGCTAAAAGACCAATACATTTCCTATGGAAAAGGTGCCATGGCATTCAACACACTTCGGCATTATATCGGAGAAGACCGATTGATTGGTATTCTAGCAAGGTTTCTAAAAGGATATTCCAGCGACAAGGAGGTATATCCCACAAGCGGACAACTTATCGATACCTTACGAATTCATACGCCAGCGGAATACAAGTATCTAATTCGAGACAATTTTGAAGATATCATACTCCATGATATCAACATTGACCAAGCGGATACCCAACAAGAAGGTGACGCATTCCAAACCAAAATTCAGCTCAATACAAGAAAAACCAGTTTTTTAGGGGAATCACCTAAAGCACTCCCCCTTGATGATTGGATAGAGGTGGGTCTCTATAACGAAAAAGGACAAGAAATACATGTGGAAAAAGTGAAAGTGAGCAAAAACCAACAGCTTATAAAAGTAAAAACCACCCAAAAACCCGTTCAAGTGGTGATTGACCCAAACCTATTGTTGTTAGAGAAAAATATTGAGGATAATACGTATACCCTATAATTCAAGAATATCAATTAAAAACTATAGTCATGAAAACTACGATGAGCACCATTGTTTTGTTCCTAACCATTCCAAGTGTGTTACTAACGGTTCTTACCATCAAACCAAAAGGAGTGTTCAAAACAACTGAAAACCAAGCAAAAGTTAACGAATCCATCGGTAATGATAGTTTGGAAGTCCTTCTGATTGGCACCTTTCATTTCAGCAATTTTGACCCCGCCAATAACAAGGATGTTGCCAAAACCAAAGTAATCGATGTGCTGCTTCCTCAATACCAAAACGAACTAGAAGTTATTTCAGAAAGATTGAAGGCATTCAAACCCGATAAGTTTTTCGTAGAACAACTCCTCAAAAACCAAGGTCGTCTGGATTCGATATATGAAAATTTCAAAAACCCCTACTCCAAAGCTGTTCGTAATGAAACCATTCAACTTGCGTTCCGTACCGCCAAAAAACTAGGCCATCCGAGCGTCTATGCTTACGATATCATTGATGGTATCCAATTTCCTTACAAAGAAGTACTAGAATCTATGGAAAAGGCCGGGCAAAAAAACCTTTTGGAACGGAACAAAAACTATTATACCAGTATAGAGGCAAAAAGCAAATCCAAAGAGGCTGCCGAAGCAACCCTCACTTCAAAACTATTGGACATGAACAAAAAAGAGAAAGTTGAAGCGCGCTTAGATTGGTATTTAAATCTCATGAACCGAGCTGGAACCCTAGATGACCAGACGGGAAGTTTTTTGGTCTCAGAATGGTTCAGAAGGAACATTTATATGTACTCTCTTATCCAAAAGCAAATTGAGCCTGGTGACAAACGAATTGTAGTGCTTGCAGGAGCTAGTCATATTACCCTCTTTAAACAATTCATAGAGCAAAACCCGAAATGGACTTTGGTCGAACTCGAAGATGTTTTAAAGCCTTAGAAGATGATGTCTCCAAAAATGAGAATGATATCAAAATATCCGTTCTGGTGTTTTTATCTCAATTTGCTTCTTTGCGCTTGCCATTCACCTGCCCAAAAAGTAGCTGCAAAATCTTCAGTTATAGAAAATGGACTAGTAGAAAAATTGGTATTAGCGAATGAACCCAAAAAGACCTTCACTTTAGAAGAGCGAATGAGCCATTACCAAACTCCGGGGTTTAGTATTGCCATCGTTAAGAGCGGAAAAATCGTTCTTGCCAAAGGATATGGTCAAAAAAACAAGAAGGGTGCCCCGGTAAACTCCGAAACTTTCTTTCAAGCGGCGTCCATAAGCAAACCCGTAACAGCTTTAGGTGTCTTAAAACTGGTCCAAATGGGAAAAGTGGATTTGGATGTTCCTATCAATCAGTATTTAAAGAAATATCAATTGGAAGACAATGAATTCACCAAAACGAATAAGGTAACCCTTCGAAGACTCTTAACCCATACCGCTGGACTAAACCTTGGTGGTTTTGGAGGTTACCTGCAAGACGAAGAAATGCCAAGCACAATTGATGTGCTATTGGGTATAGGCAACTCCCCTAAATTAGAAGTAGTTGAAGAACCTGGGACACGTTGGAACTACTCTGGTGGAGGCTACGTACTTGTGCAAAAAATCATTGAAGATGTGACGGGTCTTTCCTTTGAAGTGTACATGGAAACCGAAATCCTAAATCCACTTGGTATGCTGCGCAGTACTTTTCAACAGCCCATCGATAGCAAATGGCAGCAAAACCTCAGCCATGCCTTCGATGCTGAAGGAAACCCCATTGATCGTAACTGGCAACACTAAGCTGCAAAAGTGGCTGGAGGCCTTTGGACCACCCCTAGCGATTTGGGAAAATGGTTTACTGGGCTTCACAATGCCTACATGAAGAAGGATACCACTATTTTTTCCAAACAAACTATTGAACTCATGCTTACCAAACACCTCAGGGATTGGGGACTTGGTCCCATGATTATCAACGAAGGGAAGGATATTATCTTAACGCATGACGGTAGCAACGCCGGATTTAAAGCGGATTTCTTCGGATATATCAAGTCAGGAAACGCTGTGATAGCCATGGGCAATGCTGAACGTTCTTCCGATTTGTGTTTGGAATACATGCTATCGGTTTGCAATCACTACGGCTGGAACGCCAGAACACAAAAAGTTATTCATCCAATAACCCAAAAAAATAATAGTTTGTTGAGATATGAGGGAGTCTACCGATGGATAGATAGAAGTTCTTACAGTGTTGAGATACAACTCAAAAATGAACAACTCCATCTTGCTTATGCAGATGATGGTGAATCCAGATTACTTCCTCTGGAAATGATTGACCTTGAAAACACCCTAAACATTGAAACCGGCCAAACCATACAATTTCGGATTGGGGAAAATGGGCAACCCACAGGTTTGCTTTGGAGAAACCGGTTTGAGTTCGTGAAAGAATAACCATAGGGAAGTCAAGTCCGCAAACTCACCTGTTTTTCGATACCTAGTCGCTTCATTTTGGCAAATAGGGTTTTGTCTTTCATATTCAGGATTTTAGCCGCACCTTTAGGTCCGCTCACGCGCCAATGGGTGTGGTTTAGTACCTGAATGATGTATTCCCGTTGGCTGTCTTCAAAGGTCTTGAATGATTTTGAAGCTAATATTCTGTTTTCGGTAGGCATCCAACTACCAGGCTGTAAAGTGGTTCCGTTTTCAATGATTACCGCACGTTCTATCAAATTTTCCAATTCCCGGATATTTCCAGAAAAACTGTAGTCCAACAACTGGGCTATGGTTTTCTTGGAAATTCTTTTGAAAGACTTTCCAGCCTTTAGAGAATATTTCTCAAGGAAGAACTGAGCCAACAACGGAATATCTTCCTTTCGTTCCCTCAAAGGAATATTATGAATGGGAAATACATTCAATCGATAATACAAGTCTTCCCTAAAAGTGCCCTTGCTCACCATCTCTTGCAAATCACGATTGGTAGCGGCAATGACGCGAACATCCACTTTGGTCGTTTTTTCAGAACCCAAAGCGTCAAACTCCCCTTCTTGAAGTACGCGCAATAATTTGGATTGCAAATCAATGGGAACCTCCCCTATTTCATCTAAAAAAATAGTTCCGCCATCCGCCAAGCTAAACTTTCCGACTTTATCAGCAATGGCGCCTGTAAAAGCACCCTTTTTGTGTCCGAACAATTCACTTTCAATGAGCTCTTTGGGTAGGGTCGCACAATTTACCTTGATTAACGAACGGTCTTTTCGGGTACTGTTCAAATGTACCGCGCTGGCCAAGAGTTCCTTTCCTGTACCTGATTCTCC
>ERZ1740062.368-NODE-368-length-26782-cov-10.081491_pt1 | contig 26782 bp, 22 predicted proteins | sample MGYA00581741_ERZ1740062 | MGnify/ENA primary metagenome ERZ1740062 (study PRJEB43018, sample SAMN04849747) | marine metagenome | isolation source: floating plastic debris | place: Pacific Ocean | collected 2008-09-01 | study: EMG produced TPA metagenomics...
CATACGTAGACACATGGATTTTGGCGTAAAAGCCGTGGGCTGGTGTCTCAGACCAAGATTTATCCGGCATTCTTGTTATCCTAAACAGGAACATTCTTACTTCGTACGTGTGCAAAGCAGACACGGCTATTTGTAGCAGACATGTGTGTCCAGCCATAACAAAGATATTAACAGAGGGACTCATGAAAGAGTATGGTTAAGGCAACATATAAGAAAATCATAGATAAATCTTTAAATATGAATAGGTGGACTGAACTTCAAAGAAGAAGCATTATTAATATGAAGTGGAGCCCAGGTGGAGGCAACTCCCACTACCAAATTACCATAACTACATGAAGGGCGTTAGAAGAGACAAAAAGTATACTACTTACTGAAATACTCAGGACTACCTTTGTTGAATTCACTGACACCAGACAATGAGTATATAATACACTCCTGTGACAGCCAAGTAACACCACTCGCTCTAAGTGTGGCTTTAACTGTCGCTGCAACATACATCAAAATTTCAAATGCATGTATCTCATATTCAATTTTTGAGTGAATATTTCAATGAGATCTAAGCTGTATTTTATGAAGTCAGATTGAAACACTATTCATTTACGTAGAGCATATTTTTTTCTATTTCTCGTTAACATGAAGCATGGCATTATATCAACTCAGTTGAAATAATGTGAAACGCAAATCAAATTTTCCAGGGCATTTTGAACGGGACGATGTTTAACGTCCAGGTGTTGGCGGAACCATACAGAGTGCGCTATGAATGGAAATTACTCAACTACGTAGGCAAGAAAATGATTTTCGAGGATATTGGTAATGATTCCAATACAGGAAGGTAAAATGGATAATTGTGCATGATTATTTTAAGAACAATTGCTATCACTGCTGTATCTGTATTCAAAGTATTTCATTCTTTGTCAAGGACTTTCCATTGCGATGAGTTGATAAGTAAAAGAATAGTAGATTTGAAGAGCTTGACCAGTTGACCCCATAATATGGTCATACAAAATGCATTGAACATATTATGAGTTCCAATTCCGACTGGCAGCTCAGACACATAAAAATCTGAAACTCAAGTTATATTCAAGTGCACTGACTCAAGATCAGATTGGGTTAATGTTAGGGTACCCTACAAAGCAGGGATGATTCTGATAACATTTGACCTTAGCTTCTCTTGCTCAAACTCTTCTGGGTAAGCATTAGTGGCGCCAGGCAGGTTGGGGGCTGATAGCTTGCACCACTAACGTCTACCCAGAACAGTGATGGGAAAAGATGAAAAAACGAAAAGAAATGAAAAGACCAAAAAAGTCGTTTATAACCATTCATACTGGTGTTCCAGAACCTCCAAAACCGTTATCAACGTTAATAACTTGCGTCTCTCACTTCTAACACTGGACTGCTGGTGCTAGTTAGTGTACTTACAGTTGACAGTGTCACATAATCCCAGTATTCCGTTGATGACCTTTTTAGATACTGCCAGCTGTGTGATGTTGTTTCCCACAGTAGGGTCATAATGTTCCAGTAGGAAATATGAGGGATATGTCGTGATATTGATGCCTGACACTTCTGACAAAAGTTGAATCCTGTCCCCGTTATATGTGATAATCTGCAGAAAGCGAAGCAATATTACTGTGCTGTGAGGACCAATCACATTGATTGCGCAGTTATTTCGGTATTGGGGGTTGATAGATGGGAAATGCTTTGACTGGGACTGGCCACTCCATTCATATATAAGTAAAAACCTAAAAAATACATGTCATTGGTAAGAAGATTTTGCAAAAGAAAACAATTGAGACAAAAGGTCACACCAATCACGTATATGCCAGGGTACCTTGATGATGACAACTGATAAGTAAATTTGGAGTATCCGCAGTCGCAAAAAACAGCTGTCGGAGAAAACTACAAAAGATAATTGTTAATACCACAGTAATTACACAAACAGATAGTATTACAACGTTTTGTACCTCCCATTCCTCGAGTGTGAATGCTAACACTACAAGCACAGCAGTAGCTGTGGTAGTGATGATGGCGAGCGCACCGACGACTCTCCACTGAGCTCGGTGTCTACTATTATTCCATCCCGCTCGCTGGTGTGGCCCAGTAAAGCTCTTCCTGCTCGTGGACTTATCCTGAGACTTGGTCCTATTACGAACTTTGTCTGATTCAGCAATGGCGGAGAGCGGTGTGGACGCTCGCTTGTTAACGCCTTGGGTAGGCTCTGGTACAGTAAGGTGGTTCATTCTTCTTTTTGAAGATTTGTGATTCTCTTCAGATTTTGCCTGCTTTGTTGGCGACTTATTGACTGGATGAATTCGATCACCACGATTCATCGCAAATCTTCTTTGGTGTCTCTAGTCTTCACGACATTTTAACTAACAAATATCAATAAAAAAACTCCCTTTTACTTATAAGCTATTTGATTATTTGAAACAACAGCAGTAATACCTATCGGTTTTCTTGCTTGAAAGAGTTAAGCTCGTTAAATTGAGCTGTGAGATTATAAGTTAACACTCGTATGACCATCAACAGTGAATATGAGGGTCAAATTACTTCTTATGCTAATTGTCAAAGCCAGCAATTCATGAATTTTTAACATTAAATCCACACCTAAAACTCTGTTCTATAACCTGGTAATTTTCTGGCATTTGGTTCTACAGCTCAGCATATGATATGGAAAAAGCGTCTGGAGTATGTACCAAGGAGCATGCAATAAGTAGAACATCACTTACCGGTATATAAAATGTTGCGAAGCTGGGAAGGAGGAGAGAGGAAGTTCTTGCTACCCTGTACATGCACTGAAGCCTTGCGATTGTAACTCTTAATAACAGCCTTAATATTTTGAGACCATTTTCAAGTGTTAGTGTTAGCAGCTAAAAGCTGACATAAGCTATGATTTGCAGCCATAAAAATGAAAGATTTTTAGCAGCAGCATTTGTAGATTGAATAATGGACTAGCAATTAAGTATAATTCAAACAAGCAAATGTAGTAAATGGATCAAAACTGATCTTTTGAGATTTTAACATGTTGAATTCCAGTGCTTCTTTCAGACCATATTGATTGACTCATAAATGAATGCCGGATGCTGTTGTTGTAACACGATTCTATAACAAAAATTATAATTTAATAAATCTACATTTCTTACTTAGAAAAAATTTATTGTGACTTTTGGCCATCAATTGAAATAGTATTAAAGGCAAAATATTTACAAAATGCCTTTGATGAATAATTAAAAAAATCTAAGAGTACCTTTTTATAAAGAAAATAATTCGGTCATTGAAAAGTAACTGTGAAACGAATATTATCAGCTTGTGTAAGACTATCATTGTATAGTAGTTCAAAAAACAACAATAATGAGTATGTTTCACACAAAGCTTTCCTTTTGCAGATCGCTCCAAACCTTGTTCAGTTCCATACATATCAAGATTGTAACCCTCATGGAATTGCTCCATTTATAAGGACCTCATTACCGACGACGAACAAAAAACAGTTGTTCTTGTCTTTTACAGAAATATTGTATAGAATGTTAGTATGGAATACACTTATACATTTAAACTGCCCAACTAATGTTTTCACAGAGTAGTGCAGTAGGGACTGGAGAGCAGGCAAGTTGTTGACATAATAATGAATTGGGAAAACCCCTTTTTTGATAGGGAGCAAACAACTACATGGTAATAATGACATACAAATTTGTAGACAGTATAAATGGCAATAACGCGAAACAAAGGTTTCCTGAGGTAATGAAAGGATATTATAAGCTCCGTTCAATCCATCACTGGCCTTATGTAGCCAAAGAGCAATAAATACTATAGTCAGTTTGTTCACTAGAAATAAACTAGATTCATAGGATTGAAATCAAACTAGCTGGTATATCAGACTCCAATGTTAGCGGCATCTTGAGACCAGTAAGAGATGCCACTTTACTTTCATGCAGGGCAAGAGAAGACGATCGAGTATAGAAAAATGTAAAAAATGACTCACTAAAATAGCATTATTACGGTTAATAAAATGTCTGTTTCACTGAAAAGAAACAATTGCTCGAAGCCGATAATTACACAAATTTAGGCTCAGTTGATTTTTTCTTCATAGAGTGAGTATAAAAGACAGGTTTAGATGAGGGTCTGGGTGATGAGTCGCCACTCTCCAATAAAGGAGGCGAGGAAATCTTATGCTCCAGAGTGGTGGAAGCGGACACACGGGCACTCACAGGCGAGGAGGAGAGAAAAGTACCGCTCATTCGTCGCTCGTTTCTAATAATCTCATTAGTTATGTCCGGAGCTCCTATATCAGGAAGTGTATGTATCTCACGACCTGCAGTTGACCTTGTAGACTGAGATCTCACAGGAGGTGAGGAGGAATAAGGTGCCCGTCCCGGAGAATAGAACAGTGGGCTCGTCTGACTCATTGGATGATTAGCTGTAACCGATGAATTAATTTTAACGGACGCAGGTTTCCCGTCTATGTTTATTTCTACCGTTTGCGGTGCTAACACTAACTGCTGCTTTCCCGCGCGTGGTGTGATTTTGAATTCAACGCTGGACGATTTCTCCACACTGTTGTTTGAGATATTGTTATTTTTGATAGATTCAGCAGTCGGCGGAGAGATAACCGGTCTACTGAACGGCATGCTGGCTGACCTCATTACCTGTGTGTGGTATAAGCTAACCTTTGGCCCATCTAAAATAAACAAATTAGAGAAGAATTAGCAAAAGTCAGCAGTCACTCATTTCTGAAGTGAAATTAGCAAAAGTCAGCTGTCACTCATTTCAGAAGTGAAATTATTATTGTGTCTTATATACTTGATAATTTTACTTGTAACTCAACACCAAAAGGCTGTGTGTAGAAACACTTACAGTTGATAGAATCTAAAGTCTATGAGACTTTGTGCGTTCAGTAATTTTACAATCGGATTTATGTTCTCAGAAGATTAGAGGAGAAAACTTAGATATTCAATAGAACAGTTTGATTGTACTATTATTAAGTTTTGATGTGCTAATCATCACTACAGCATCATGCAGGTGGCAGGCAACGTTGGATAATACAGCATGCAATGGCCACATCACTCAACAACTAGTGACAATGAGCAAGCTAAAAACTGTAACAAAAAAATAGTGATGATGCGTCTTTAGCGTGGATTTGTCAGTAATATGGAATAAATTATACAAAGTAACTCATATAGGATCAGGACACTGATATAAGGTAACCTAGCCACAAGAAACATGGACAAGCAGGCGCAGTGAAACAGTTTGAATCACAGAGCAGTTCCATTCTTATAGGAGCCTGAAAAGAAATCTAAAGCCTTCGCTAACCTAAAACATCACAAATACTACACATTAATATAGACCACAAGATTGAATGTGAAAGTTTTTTTTAAATCTTAGAAACACTGCTCCAACAGAAAACGATATAGTTTTCACTTCCCTCAAACACGAAGAAAAACACAGTAAATTCCACATATTTTAACATCTACCACTGCCAAAGCCTTGTCATTACCGCTTTGAGTCAATCTTGCTGTGAAACAGACTGGGGCCCATGCTCGAAAACTTTGAAAGCAAATCAGGAAAAAGTTTGGTGGTATGGTGTGTGATAATCAATCTGTTGGTACGATTATGGTGGAAGTGGCAAAGGTGTGCAAGTGGAACATAAGTTTTCAAAGCTTTCAGCCTATATTACGCTCAAGTAGTGTTCTAGTGGTGGTTACCTTTGTACAACATTGTACAACATGGTGCGCGCATAATAGCCATGTGTGTACATTAGACATCAAAATTACATGTGTATGTCAGTGACATCCCTGCAACAAGCAAATTACGATGGAGACATAGAAGCGGAATTGGCGGGGCTAGGAGTTGGAAAAATTAACCGAACAGAAAAGTGGACAAGGGATCTGAGTTTGGATACCAATAATAAAGTGACACGATATAAGAACGGTTGCCAAGGATAGGACTGGTTTGTTTTGAAGCAATCCCTGTAGAAATGGGGAAGGAGGGATGGAATACAGCAATGAGTTCTTTTTGTTTATATTTAGGAACCAACACCTGAGAGCATATTGGGTTATTAAACCATATCCACGGGCTGGGCGGGAGAACAGCTTTCAAGAACCCACAAAAAACTATGACAACAACACAACCTCAAAGCGGAGTGATTTTTGCTTGATTGCTTTTAACCTTACTTATAAATGTGCTGTGAAATAATGAAAAAAGGTATTAGTGATTATTTTTTAGAATGAAAGGTATGATAGGAGGCAACATTCAATTTCAGCTTTATGACAGATAGAAATTTAAGTCAGCTGTCTTGGCCAAATCACTGCACCATCCATGTATCAATTGTGGCAAATCACTATGGTTTACCATGGCAATAGTTGACAAACGGTTCCATAAGTTCTGCATAGTTGTGGTTTTAAATCTATTATATCGCATAGTATATCAAGTTTTATCCACTCTATTTGCGTTTGGAGTTGCTGCCTTTCAAACTTTTAGAAAGGGAGAAGCTTCAAACACTTTTTAGTGTGTAAATCTTCATTATCATTAAGCTAACATTGTTGCCTATATTGCTGTCAAAAACGGCCATCGATCTGAACTTACCACTTCCGGAGAGCGGCGTTTCTATAGACAATTTAGATTTGTCAGCAGCCGATTCGAAGTCAGAATCATCGCTTTCGTCGCAGCTGTCATCCAGTGATATACCATCTGACAGGTAGGAGAGCATTAATAATAACATGTCAAGCACATGCACAAGGTTGTCACTACTAGCAGCTAAAACAAAAGCTATCGCAACACAGACTAGTTCAGTCTTAATCGGAAGAGCAACTCTTGCAATTCCAGACACTACAGGAAGAAAATTTTTATTGGAACTTATATTTCGCTCATGTCAATTTCATCAAATTTAAGTCCGGCTCATTATTATTCAATTTTTACAAATCTTCCAATATTAGCTGATATAATTGAAATCAAAAATCCAAAACTCTCTAATATTCAATGCAAGGAGATTGACCATTCTAAGCAAGGTTACTAAATTGAATCCACCATATATTTTCATCCTGCAGGGAAGTAAATAATGTTACTGTGGATTTGCTAGATACACAAATCTGCAGTAGCATTGATTTGGAAGAAGACAAGCCCTAACCTGTGTTATAACGCTAGTTAAGTAGTCAAGGCATGGGGAGTTTTCTCAGCCAAAAGCATAAACTACACATATGGTCAGCGAGATTGCATCAAGAGCTCTCAAAAGATCAGATTAGTAAAATACACAGTCATAATTATTGTCAAGTTTTACTGTTCACAAAGCGATAAGTGTTCTGGGGGTCACGGAAGTCAAGTATATAACATCAAGCCATGCAGTGACATAAGCAAAACTTTTAAAAGCTCTATGACTGGAGTCAGATCGTTCTTTCAGTATGTAAGAATACAACAAACCAATAATAAAGAGTAACCCTTATTTCCTAGCTTTTTGGTCACAAACCAAGGAGTTGCTACCCCTACCTCAAGAGAGAACAACTCAGTAGATATCCTCGTAATATACGTTTTGTACAGTTAGTAAATGGAAGAGTTCACAAATGAGCAAGATGGAAAAAATACAAAACGTACTGGCTATAGACGTAAAAAATACCAACAGGATACCCTCTGTTTGTAAAACCTGATATACCTGGTAGGTGTTCTTTTGAAACAAAAGCACCCAAAACAGTTGTACTTATATTTCAACTCTACCAATTTTCCTTGCTTGAATTTTGGTGTGGTCCAAACTTGAGTGTAAAGAGTAACTGCCATACTGGTTTAATGAGAAATGAACGGATGGAGAGTAGTTATACCTGATGAAGCTTTAGTAGTGCTACGAGTCATGACAGAATGCTCATTGATAGATTCTAGATGCTCATCACTGTCCTGTATGCTCTGTAAATAGTTAAGAATACAGAAATTATTTATCTCTAATAATATAACAATAATTTAATTATAATATAACAATAATTTAACTATAGTATAACAATAAATTAACTATAATATAACAATAATTTAACTATAATATAACAAAAATTCAACTAACTCAGGGGGAGGCGGGGTGTCCGAGTCTGAGGCCCTGACTGACTTGCAATATGAACTGACGAGGATTGTACAAAGCGTGAGATTTATCTAAAGTGAACGAATTGAACAAAATAGAGTTAAAACTGCAACAATTTCATGAAAAAATTTTCAGCTTTGGTTGAGTCTCGTCAAACATGGCCTACGAGGAATGTAAATAAATCGCAACATAAATTGTCATACGGATGAAATTTTGCGCTTGTTTCTGTTGCTTATTTTTGGAATTATAGAGCTCTAAAAGTTTGGTTCTGGGCGTTAAAGTTACATACTTTCATGAAATTTGATTAATAGTTTTCTTGCAAATTCCACACTTCTCCAAGTTCTAATTCCAAAGCAATACCGATTCAGATGTCCATGACAAAAAAGTCAGATTATGACCCTACTCATTTGGCCTATATCTTAAGAATCAGGTTCTGCCTGAAATTCCGGTTCCAACATATAGCCTACCTGGCCTGATTGTTTTCTCAGTGTAGTCATGATTTCGTCAGCCAGATTGGAGTCGATAGAGTTGAGCCTGTTCGATGAACTCTCACTGGAGATCGACTCATTATCAGAGCCAGGCTCCTCCTCCTCGATGATTTCTGTAGCCTGTCTGTTCAACTTCACTGTGTCCGGGCCGAATAAATACTGCAATCAGATAGAGTGATAGTAGGAATAAATGTACAGATTTATAGTCTTCAATAAAAAGATTTGTAGGCGATGTATTTATCAACAAAAAAAAACTACCAGAGATGGTTACGGTCATGTACGTTATGTACAAGTTGATGTATTATTTAAGGGAATATGCCTATAGTATATTTGCTGAGTATAACCCAGTGATTACGTAATCTTAAATTGATCAAGACACTTGCAGAAACATAGCATCAAAAATATATGATAATCATTTCAAGTTCAACTACCTTACACTGTACTCCCAGTCATACATGTACTTCCCACATACAATCAGCAAAATGATAGATTGTTAAAGCCAGAAACCAACTATTCCCAAAGTATGTTGCACCTCCTTACATAAACCAATGACGGAACAGTGAGATACTTGCTGGGATGATGATGCGCTATAAATATACTTGAACTTACTGTAGAGTTAGTGATTAGAAGTTCGACTGCTCTGGTCTGGTGAGCTGTGTCCATCAGTGAGTCGAGATTAACCGGTCCCTCACTCGATCTGAGCAGTGTGGGACCAAACACGATTCCCAAATTACAGGGATTCATCTGATTCTCAGGCTCCAAATCACTCACTCTGCAAAAAAACAAACAGCAAAATATCACCATTTGGATATTTTAGAGCTAATCAAGGCGCAGTGATGAAAATACGGAGATGCCTGTTTCTTTTGAGATCAAGTGACTTTGATCAATCGACCAGAAACCCATGCCATGTCATTAGAGCGAGCTAAAGTACAACAAACCTTTTTAAATGGTGTATAATAGTGGCAGCTGTCTTGTAGTTGGCAGGAGGGAGTTTTTCTACTATAGATTTCAGTTTGAGTCTGACTTCGTCTGTATTTAACTTCTCTGATGATTGTTCTCGAGCCACCTCTACAAACTCTGGATATAACCTCACTGTCATCAGTGGTTCAGGCAGCTACAAAACATAATAAGTCAGGACTCCTGTAGCCAGGTTCCCAGGCGTCTATTGAAATAAGTTGTAAAATTTGAGCATTTGGCTATACATTACTTTGTACACTACACAGTGCTGTTTCACAGCCAGGAAAATTATTGCAACAACCTTATATTGCAAGCATAGGAGTTTCCTCCTCGGGCGAGCGGAACTCCGGATGATCAATATGCCATGTTGTTGTGTTGTGTCAATATTTTCAAATATAAACCAATCAGCTAACAGTACTCTTGGCTGAGTAATGGACAGTGTCAATCATAATTTGACTGAGAAGCAAAAGAGCATAACTAAGATCTTTCAAAAAATGAGGAGATAATTCCATTAACCTATCGTGATTATAATGGACTTCAAAACCTGTGACAGAGCATGATGGCCCGCGAAGTATACGGAATATTGGAAGGTATCCTTTTCCCAATCCACTGGAGTTTGAAAACAGTATAGCATTCACAACGCTCTTCATTTGGTTTATTTACATCTATATCACTGTAATTGAGGGTCATCACTGCAAGTTCACAAAGAGCACAAATACCGAAATTGTCTCCTCAACACTGTTATAAGTTGTCTCCCCAATACGCCAGGCGCACCGACACGGGCAATAATACAAACACAGAGTGTTGTTCTCACCTGTCTGAGGTAAAGTTTGAGCACATTTGATATGACGTTCGGATGATGTTCACTCAGATCGACTTCTCCTCCGAGCTCAAAACTCTGGCACAGTCTCTCAACTTTAGACTTGACTCCAGAGACGCGGTACAGACCCTGCAAAGTAAACAACACAACATGACTGCAACTGTTTTTAGTTAACAGTAAACTTAAACATCTCATTGTAGGTTCAATTGATACTGAACAGCTAACCTCCTCAATGATTACTGCTGGTTGACTGGTTGCGGAGACACGGATGTTGGATTGGTAGTTTTGTAATAGAATTCAATACTGGTTTGGATTATTTTAACTTCAATATATTGTGATCTCTATTTCTCTTATCGATCAAGCAAAACAAGCATATTTATAGAAAAAAATTCAACACAATTCGTAAACAATTTGTAGCTTCCAAATAGGAAAAGAAAACTAACAAAGCCGCTGATGTAAACAAACTTCAGATCTCGGCAAAACAGGTGTTCAGCAGTTAGGAATAAAATAAACCATGGAAGGGCAGGACGAGTCATTAAGTATGCAAATAATCATCAATGACTTCAGCAGTTGGACGCAAGACAATGGTGGGGCTAACCTGGCATCTGACATCAGGCTGTGTTTAACATGACATTAATTATCAGCAATGCACTGCAAGACACGGAAGCAATACAGCTTCTTCATACATTCAACCCTAGTCAAGTTACCATGCTATGATGTATCGATCACTTTTTAAAGTGGGGAGTATCCAAATAACTTAGCTCTTCATTATACGCCCAGAACTGTTTTATAAACCTCCAATTATCATATTTCATGAAGGCTGGACAGAAAAAATAAGCTAGATCAAAGGTTTCAGCCGCGGGATTCTTTCAGGTCAAATAGCAAGCGGCTGTCACAGCAAGAGACGTGGACGTGACCAGTTTCGGCAACCTCCCTATGACAGATTGACTTATGAATTGAAACCCATCAATCCACATTGAAATATGCAAGACAATTGAAGCACCAGCTTTAGTAAACAAACGTTAATTTGGATCGCCATACATGAAAACCACAAGGACTTACATACACAATATACATATCTCGTAGTATACCTTTTTTAATATACATGTGTATACCACAGCGATATGACCTTGCCCTCACCTTAATATCCAATCCACGTTTGTCGATTTCTTGCACACATTTAGTCACGATGACGGGTACTTGTACATTCATACTCTGTATGTGATCATCGAACGATACGCCGAATGTTGTCATCCTACGCTCTGTCTGTGAGCTACCGCAGGGTATCGTCAGGCTGGATAGACATTTCTTATGACAAGCCGTGTGACACTAGTGAGAAGACAAAGCAGAGATGCAAACTGGATGTGTACGATAACAATAACAGGGGAATAGGGCATGTTAACGTCAATGCAATTTTTCACTGGAATTTCCAGATATACTCAGTCAAAATCTTATAGGCTATCATTAACTGAGTGTGTCTGGGAATCCCAAAATAATGCATTGTGGGATAATGATTAACATGTCGTACTTATTGTCAAGTCCGCAAATCATCGAAGCGCAGCTGTAAAGTATTTTTTTTTATCAAGAGCTTCGATCACATGTTTGGATTCGGATGCCTTAATTTTTGTTGTTGCGGATCTAAATCCATTGTACCCATTTACGCAGCTGTTAAGCATTCCACTCCATATTAATTTGGCAAAAATAACTGAAAATTGTCGCATGTGACCAGCATTATCTCCAGTGGCTATACCGATTTCTGGCATGCGAAATAGAAACTAATAGCAATGATAATTTATTTTGTGCAGTGAAAGGCTAACATCATGGAATTTACCAAACTTATCACATTACCCTGATTACTGAAGCCAAAACACACATTTGCGCTTACTCCTGGCATTCTTGCTGCTTGAGCGGGTCACACAAGAATGTAATTGGTTAGTGGAAAAGTTTGCATAAATTACTAGCGAAAGGGCGAGCCGTAAGCAAAAAGAGATGACAACTCCAAAAGTTCCATGAAAAAGACTGCATTCAGTTATGGGCATTTAATGTGTAAAGTTGCATACTGATTATTTTCCAGTATCCACCAATCAGCTTACAGTACTTTTGACTGAGTAAAGAATGGCCAATCAGAATTCGACTGAGTAGTATGTAATCGTCTTTGGGAATTTCCAATAAACGATAAGATGGTTCCGATTCACACCACCGTATAACTTCATGGCGCCACAAGAGATGGCCGCAATCCTACCCTATCTGCAGCCCGCATAGCCTAACCTACACAATTCGAGTACATACTGAGTGTAAGTTTAAGCGGTTTCATACCTGTTCACATTCCATACTGTTGAAGTATACATATGAGTCACATACGCGGCACCTCGATGGTGTTCTTAGCTTTTTGAATGAGTGACCTGCGTGTTTCATATCGATATCCTTAGCACTCTGTGACTTAGATATGGGGTAGCCATCGCCTGAAAATATTAAGCAACAACGTATATACACTCGTTTTGGGTCAAAATTGTACATGAATAAATCAGCACTGTTCTAAAATGACCCCACAGGATTTCGGCACTGCATAAGTAGGCCAATAATCATGAATGAAGGTTCTGACATGTCATTGGCAGCAAGGAATGACATCACGCGAAATTTCACTCACAAGAGTACATCAAAGCGTGAATTGTATGTGTCATAAATTGAGATTACCATCAGCACAATTCACCTACATGCGCGTAGAAGATCAATTGATAGGCAATGATTTAGCCCAAGTATCACTCTCAGAGTGGGGAGTGCTGCCGCACACCTCGTCAACAAGACAAAACATGCAATCACTAAGGTTATAGCTCTACTACATGAGAAATTGCAGAAAATTTTCTCTCAGTTCACACAATAATGTGTAGGAAATGCAGGATAAATACACATCAACAAGCCAGAAATTTCTCATGATCTCAACTCATCGGCTCCATTCAGGATTCTTCTCAATGTTCACAATTAGTTAACGAAAAAAATTGTGAAAAATTCAGGCCTCATTACCATATTGAATGGTTTTCAGGGCAAATTCCAGCACAAATAATTTGGCTTTCAAAACTATCTAGTTAACCATACATTTAGCAGGATGGTCATCTGTACATGCGGATATCCATCAGGGTATTGAACTTTGGTACCTGCACCATGGACAACCGAACAGGACCCTGCTTACGTGGGTGCGAGTGAAATTTGTGAAATCTACCGGGCTATAATCCTACTCGCTTTCTTACCAGATTGTATGGAGGAGCTTGATTGATGGTGAGTGGACAGTGACTCCAGTTTTTTGGCGCTGTAAGGGCTGGCCTGAGGCGAGTTATCTCCACTTTTATTACCAGAGCTCAGACTCTCCGACTCACTACCAGCCTTCTCTCCATGTGCCGCCCCTGCAGAGGAGGGCTTGTGTTTGACGCCCGCAGAGGCCGGGCTTTCTAACAGATTCATTCCACTAGATTTCCGCGTTCTGCAAAAAATAGCAAATTACATTGAGTGAATGTAAAAAGCTTATACCATGTATAGAATGTTTATCTACAGCTTGGCACATGTCTACTCTTATCATATCAGTTGTGATATGAATTTGATGTTATCTGCAGAGTGAATGCTGGTTGCAATTTTCAATCTATCACCCTGGTTATTGACTACATACATGTACCCTTGTAACCAGTGGAAATTTCCACAATTCTGTAAGGACAAATAGGTTCTCAATTGCTATATCATTCTTCATATTTCTACTATTTCTACTATTACTTCTTCTTTCTAAAAATCGTTTTGATACAGCCATAAAAGTAATACTCCAATAATTAAGGCTGTTGTATGGAAGGGCTTACTTTTGATCGTCATGTTTGTTGGTGTAGGGCTCGAAGGAGAACGGTTCATGTATCACATTATCATCTGGAGGTAACCTCCTCACGAACTCCGAATATTGCATTCCAGGTTCGTAACCTCGGCAGTTCTCGCACAAAGTCTGAAACTGTACTGGGGCGGGTGCGGATACCGTGTGCTGGAGTTGAAAGTAAGCTATGGTAGCAGCTTTCATTGTACGCTCGCATAATGTAATCAGCTCCCTGACTTGACTTAAAATTATACCCTGTAACATGTAATTATAGGCATGTAGTTTGCACATTTTGATATTGAATCATTTGATCAGTACACAATCAGTAAATAGCATTCAGTACTTGAAATACCAGAAAATCATTGCAAATACAGAAGTAGGTGACCTGAAATGAAAATAGTATGCTGATTATATAAATGGAAAGCAGTATCATTATGGCATGACGAATAGATATCCAGACCATTTCTGACCATAATATTTCCCTAATTTCCCACCAGACTTTTTCTAATCCCGTTCTTACATAATTTTTGATCGTTTTCGGTACCTTTGTTTTCTCTAGTTCATTTTGCCGGCTGTTTGCTTCGATTACACATGACTTGTAAGTTGTTTCAGCCTCATTTGCTTTCATAAATGCATCGTCTGTCAGTTTCTTTTTCTTGTCGAGCTGTTTAAGCGCTGACAGACCTGTGCTGCTACCAAGCGCGTCATTCTCCAGTTTTGACGCTACTTCCTGGAAAATTGAAGGGCAGTCCAATAAATTAATAAAATAAGAAAAAAGAGACGAGACCATCACAGACCGCTCTATCCCAAGTTCTCATTTAGTTGTTTCATATCCTTGTATGTTAATGTTTAATATCAACCAATCAGCTAGCAGTATTCTAGACTGAGTGTTGAACGACCAATCAGATTTTGACTAAGTGTCGTATAAACATCATTGGGAATTTCCAATAAATTGAAAGATAATTCCCATGTTAACATTCCCTACCACTATTTGTCACAATCACTACAGGTACTCTTGACTTCTATATACATGTCTAGATCGTCTCTGCAAGCCCCTTCATGTACCATAAGGTAACATCATCATACTGATAGCCATCGACAAAATACTGATAAACAGGCTATTATCGAGAAGATAATGTGTGATGGAGCGACGATCATGAAGGTTGCAAAACTTACAGCTAATGAGATAATAACGACCGCAAAAAATGAGGAAGAGGCTGAGCTTTATCCCAGTAAATCTCAAACAGGGCCGTCCTTGTGTATTCGTTTATATACATGATGAGTCAATTAATGCACAGGAGGCGTCGTCACCTGGCTATTCCGTCAGCCATCAGCTGAAGGGAGGGATTTCACTTTGTTGTCACTAATTATAAACTAAGTGATGGTTGTGCAAACTGGGGAGTGGCAAAAAGTTAACATGATGATAGCGGCAATGAGCATCAACCTATGGTTGTTGCAACATTACTTTGTGAAGAGAGAGTATCCTTGGAAAGGGCACTAAAGGTCGTCAAATCAGACAATGAGAATCATGGCAAAAAAGACAGTTTGATACTTGAACTTGTTAAGCCCAAGTTTAAAACAAAAGTACAAATTTGTTCTTCCTTTAACCAAGTAAAAAAAAGGCTATTGGAAACTCTACCTTTGCTTTTTCGTATTCCACACATCGCTGGCCGTAGAGCAGCTTAGACTTTTTAAGGTTAGTGATGGCGTCGTTCATCTTTTTCACTTCCTTATTCCACTCATCACGTAGGAGTTTCCTTGCCTTCTCATGCTCGGCTCTTCGCTGACTGAGAGGCTCGACAAACTTCTGACTCTGAATAAGGTTACACGCTGCCTGTGATGTGTTAGCAAAGTCCTTGTCCTGTCAACGAAAACAAATACACTTTTGACGAGACTACCACTTCTTACTGGAGGCGATATTTACAGCTTCTTTTCTGGTCTCAATTGAACAGTTCTGCATAATCATCATAGGAGTTTCAATTGCGGTTTTCGTGAGGATAACGCATTCATAGCTGCTGTAGTCTCTGAAACATGGTGCATATCAAATACGGTACAAAGATTGGCACACTACGTAGGCCTGTAGAGGGTGATATAGTAGGAATATACACACGGAAATTACTCCTCTAATGGTGATGGTAAGAAATGACAACAAGTTTCATTTCCACAGGTATTCTTTGGATGGGAATTTTTTTGATGGACTGAAATGGGCACTGCACCATCTATGCGCATATATAATGAGGGGTAATTGAGCACTGCAAACAATCATGAGATGAGTTCATGCCAAATATTGGATTGGGAAGCCCACAAAGTTTATGGTTTTTGATAACGGTACACGAACTCTCTTTTCTTATTTACAAAAAAATAACAACTTTCTTGCTAATTATCTGCATTTGAATGACTTCCAAGAACCACTATTTTGACCATTGATTTTAAACTTCCCTGGATATCCCCACATGTTTAAGGTAGGCAGTTACTCGTTGTTGAGGAATTTGAAAAATGCAAACATTTGAAACGCTTTGGATTGAAAATCAGCACAACAGCTAAAAACTGTGTGCCAAGTTTGTCAACACCTTTAAGTTCGGTGTTGTGTTATACAATGCATATTTCAGGCTGGAAAATGCTGAATATTGGACCCAGATAAACTCATCGGTGATTCCCTACCACTATTAGCAGACAATCGGGCCACTACACAACATGGTAATTAAATAAGCTGCCAAACTTCTGTAAATGTTGATTTCAAATACCATGCAAAACATCCCATCGGGTCCAAATTTCACACACTTATACTCCAGCGTGATATACAGATACACTGACACTTACATACTCCTCGTTAATCATACCTGGTCTAGAGCAGTCCCAAAAATTGACTGAAATGGTAGGAAACTGTTCTCCATGATAACAGGGCGGGTGGCATGAGCAAGCTTTGATAAGCCTCGGGCAAACTCTGATTCTAGAAAAGTATGAAATGTAGGCGTTATAGTTTGATACTGCTATGTTAGAGCTTGGCTCATGGAACAAGCCACACAGAATTACATTTGAATTTCACCTTGCAAATAGGCAGCAAGTGTACCGGAAAGAACATTTGAACAAAAAAGGAGAGATAATAATGATAATGTCAGTAAATTCTACGAAATAAAAAATTAGTCTAGTTTGAGCAGAAAAGCTGATGAACAAGATAAACTCAGAGTAGTTGTCCCCCTCCTTTTTATATGGGGGTTCGATGAGCTGGCTTTATACAGGCATGGCAGACAACACGAAGGTATTTACCAATCAATACTAAGTGCACGTGTGACAACTCCTGAAACTCATTTAACGAAGAGACAGGTACATTAAAAATTAAATACATCATACCCTAACAAATACTGTAAATATGTATATGGAAGAAGAAACACATATAGCGTACTAATCAAACCATGGGAAACAAGGTGGTTGATAGTAAATACCATATATATGCATATATGTATGCATAAAGATTGCGAGTTGATCCAGGTGTTGCACAACATCCTACCCATATGCACATATTTTCAACTTGAGTAAGAATGTTAACCTAATTGGCAAGCACAATAACATAAAAGTACACAACATGTTCTTGCGTATCCCTTACCGAGTTGTGTACGTTTCTCAATGTAGCCGATCACGTCTTTAGCATACTTTGACAAGGCCTTAGCTCTATCCAGAGCTAGCTCAACTCCAGACTCCATCTGTAAAAGCTGAGCGTCCATCTTCGCTGCGGACAGCAATTCTACAAGATGTGCGTAACGCATGATCAGGTAACTTGTATAGGAATGGTCACTTCAGGCAGCTGTGAGCAGTTATAGGCAACATTTCTCCTGAGTCACAGGCACATAGGTGCTGATTTCACTATTGTAAAACTGGAAACCTGGGTGCTAATTGCTCTTAGCAATAATCGTAATTCCCAGTCTATAGCCACAAAGGTCAGCAAGTAGAAAATTTTCCAGTCATAATAATTGATGAAGATATGACACTATCAAATTTTATTGTCAGTTGTCACAAGACCTAGGATTAGGTTAAGGTTGACTCACTGTGCCAATAAAAATGAAAATAGATGACAAATCAAGCAAAACAATGGCATGCAAACAAACAATAACATTTACTTAACCCATTCTATTGTGTTTTACAACAAAGGGAAGATGATAACAATTTTAATTTTACTTGAATATAAAATCTGTCACAGTGCAAAATTTCTTAAAATTTCCTCTGAACAAACAGTGACTCAGATGTTGCGCAGAAATAACAATAGACCTCTCTATCTTCGAGATAAGATGATGGGGGTCACATGCTATTTTATAGAACAGCGCAACCTAGGGGACTTCCAGTGTTTTGGATTTTACTTTTGCCACAACTCTGCATTTTCCAGGAACCAAATCCTTTATGTGACAGCCTCTCTGGCATCACATGCAACAGAAAAACGTTTTTTTTTCCAGAACGGACTAGCAATTATTTCCTCGATAGTGATTGCAATAAGGAGACAATTAGGTGCTGTGCAGTGCTGACTCAATAATTTGCTGTGAGATGATGATATTTTCACCTACCTCTTGGCTGTTCCATGTGTCTAGCATCGACAGATGACATTGACCCTTCTAAGCTCTGTAATATGAAATAAAATGGTCATGTCCAAATATGGCCGCGATAATAATGATTGAGAAAATTACGCTGACAGTGACAGCAGTATTTAACCAAACTTCATGGTTTCACCTGCGCCCTGAGCCAATGAAACATCAAACAGCTTACCTTAATTCTCCTTCGCTGTTTATCATAATAGTTCTGCATGCCAATGTTTTTATTCCTGTCTAAACCCGATATTACAAATTCAGACTTTGATCTGTTGAAAGCCGATGGTTGTGCAGCAGTGGTTGATTTACCCGCTGTCATCATGATTAAAACAATGACGCTGACGCCTTCTTAGAAATATCCAATTTTCAGATACACTTTAATCGTGTCAACAACAGTCAAGTTCTATTACAGTGCAGCATGTATCATATCCACTGTATGCCAGATAGCACTGCAAAAACTTGAGTGGACTGGAAGACAAGTTCAATGACGGAATAATAGCCTGGTCGTTACAGACCACCAGTCACAAGAACCCAATCAAAAGTAACTGGAGATTTTTTAGCTTTGTAATCAAATACCTATCAACTCAAAATTAATTATATTCATACATTTCCACCAACAATAAGGGTTTGTTCTGTACCACAGTCAACAGGGCTAACATAAATGACGAATGGGATGAGATCATGACCTTATAACGCATCCAGCAAATCTCCATATACCGAAACACGTAGTCGTATAAGGAAGGATAAAGCTAATCCCTTTTCCACGACATGGTGTAAATGCTTTGCACAATACAGGATTGCAGCATTGAAGCATTGTCTCTGGCCACATTTTTTGTGACAATTGACAAGCTTACCAAGCAATCTCAGATCCTAACACAAAAGAAAATCTTAGATAACACTCTTGCAAAATATTTCAAACACAATTGCATAGAAATTCCGAGAAAAAAACAGGGCCTGAGCATTCTTTGAGAAAAGTGAATTCTGACAAAAAACACTATTTCTGCACTATGTACCATGTACTGACCTGTTGAACCGAACTGAGAGGTACACTGGCAGCGAAGGAGGTCTCCATATCTCCCATCAGGAACTCTGAAACGCTGCAATACAGAAAGCATAATTACAGATAAGCACAACATCAAGTATCTATCAGCGATCAGACCAGTTTCCTATGACTTAACCCTACATTGAATATCCGAATCAGACCAAACCTACTCTTTTTCATGTCCAATATTCACTAGGTGTACCCTCATATGTCTGCACAGTGATTGTAATTGACACTGAAATTGTCCCTTTCTTCCTCCAAACTTACCAAACTGAATGTCTCTTTAGTCCACCACGAGACAGCTTAGACGAAGAAGGCCAAAACTTATCCATGGTGAGCCTTACAATTAACACACCAAAACAACGGATAAAAAACAACACCCGCAGCTGTGAGCTGATGGGTTCGCACTAATTAGTAGTAGTGAAGATTCCCTTCTCTACATGGTGAAAACTGTACTGTGCTGATATCACAAGCCTTATCAGCTTGACATATGATAACTCAACACCAAATCGATTGTTCGGAGGTTATCAAATCAACACACACAAGCATGGCTCTGCTGGGATCCTGATAAAATCTATCATCATCAATCATGAAGAGGAGGCAATTCCAAATATTGTTCAGCTCGCATGCACTTTTAGCCGTCCAATCAGGGAGTTAACAGAGAGTAAACTTCTTTGTCCAATCAGCGCATTTTCTGCTGCAGCGTGTTGCTCATTATGTCTATTGAAGAGTGGACAATTCCTTACATCACTCACACTGCAGTTGGATTTGATTTATCACATTCGATAGTCGTAATTTGGTAGTGGTTTTGGGCTGCAGGCTAAAGGAAAATAGATTTGGTAGGATAGTGCATTTACAGCCAATACCTCGATGTTTAGCATTTTCATAAAGAGGTTCCAGAAGATAACTTAGTTGTGGTAAAAATACCATAGCAGCAGATGTCAGACCTCTATCAAATATAAGTCCCACACCACCATTAAAATCTCCAATACAATCATAGTGGTGAAATTTCAATGGCCAGCAACACCATAACCTTACACGGACTCATCAATGCTTTCTTTCACCCAGTCTATTACTTCATTTTGGAATTATGATTCATGATGTGTTGTGAAACCATCAATAGGATGAGAAATTCACAATTAGTGGAAATACTTTATAAGTAAATACATTATCAGAACAAAATTGGCCAACATACATTGATTTCTAAGGTATTGCGATGTTGGGTTTGTCATCTGAGTGTAGCTCACAGGAGGTGCCTACTGGTTCTTGAAAGTTTGTCATCTGAGTGTAGCTCACTGGAGGTGCCTACTGGTTCTTGAAAACAGTACTATGAGCCTAACTGTCAAGTATGGATGAAACTGTTTTCCTTGTAAATACACTGTGGCCAACAACTACAAGACTCTTCTCTAGGCCAACATTAGGATGATTCCCTTTTGTCAATGGGCTGTTATGCAGGGAGGTATGTTTAGGGTATTTATTCATTGCACTAGAATTTGAGCAGAGAGTAGACGCAAACAATAGCATCTGGCGCTCACAGGCAGACATTTGATTCTGGTTACATAATACATCATTGTAATATTATCATAACATAAGTTGGAGTTATCTCTGCGTACACCAATAATATTGCGTAATTTATTACTTTGAAGAAGCCATATCATTGATCAAAATCAACATCACACAAAGCTGTTTACTTGATAATATAGCTCCATTCCTCCTCAACCATAAAAAAACTGCGCGATGTCCGGCCTCGGTGTACCGATAAGACCAAACCACAGGCTACATGAGAATCATGCTTTTCTGTCACATTGGTGCCGGTGAACTGAAAGGTATTGCTCTGACTTATTTAGTGAAAATATTTGGCAACACTCTAACCAGCAGTTTGTTGTTGCCACAGCCCTTTTACCAAATCCGATCAAGTCAAATATTTTGCGCTTTCTCATCCTTGAGATATTGATCGCAAGTAATGAGATTTCTTTCACAACACACGCAATCCCAGTCAACATTTCAACGCTGTTCCAATATTGCACATCAAAATGTTCACAAAACGCGGTCAGATTCCACTCTGATCACAACGCTTATATAACCAGGGAGGACACTGTTTATGAGTGATGACTGATTGAAATAGTGAATAAGTTTCATTCTGTTATTCAAAAACCCTCCAAGTTTGACCCCACTTTCCTTTTATTGGAGCAGCTGATATTGATTTCACGGAATTCACAGTACCTGCATCTCCACGCTCAAACCACTGAGGTGGGTTAGATTGCCATTACAATGGGGCAGTCACTTTGTTACACCATTAGTCTTAGCTGGAATCCACAGTCATCATATCATCCCAGAGTATAATATTATCAATTTTGAAATAATCACAAAACAAAAGTTATTGGATCGCTTAGGCCCGACACTTTCCCGCTGTAATAGCCTAACATTTTAGATTGTGCCACCCCACCCCACAGCCTACTCTGTTGCATACCCTACAGGATAAAAATATACACACAGAATTTCATTTAGCGACCTGTCTCACTTTGGTAAAATTCACATATAGGGTAGTCGAGGTATTGACTATAGTTACCTGCTGCTGAATGAGAGAGCCAGCTGATCTATAGCTTCATACAGCGAGGTCATATCAAAGTCAGCGTCATGGTAATTACATCCTGAAGCGGACAACAAACAATAAAAACATTGATACATTTAGCAGATACATAATACGTTGCTCTATGGAACCTATCACTCCAAACATTGACCTCATGTTATATGTGACGGAGTGGCATGTTTTGAAGTGTGGGTGGGAGTGATGCTTAATGATATTTCCAAAGTAGCTGTCACACCAACCAAAGGGTCAGTCACATCTAGCCAAGCCTGAGTATCGATATAGGAATAAGGTCGGACCAATGTTATTATATAGACTGTATTTGGTCATTTGAGAGGGCAAAGTTCTACGTTATTATATTATTATGTTAAATACATGATATGCCTTTAACAGATATATTTACCGTTTTAACCATTGACCACCCAGATGCTCAATCATCTATCATCATGGTATATGAATTATACGTCAAACGGTGAAATATTATGTATGGAATTTGTGTGGTGAATTCATGTAAATTGCCTGGTGATGTTTACTGTGTGGGAGTCTTTGCAATCATAATTTTGTTTCGGTAAGGCGATGTCATAGAAGCATTACAGGCAGGCTCATGGGTTAGCACCACCCAATGAAGGATTCTTATATCTAAACAATACATTATTCAACCAATGGTATCCCTAATGAATCACTTTGGCAATCCTAGCAGTTTATCTTGAGCAAAGTACCCTAGTCCTAGAGGAGGAAAGTATCAGCTGAAAGATATTTTAGCGTCTTCACACCCTAAAAAATAAAGTAGCTATGGCTAAAGATTTGATGTTTGACAGATTTTAAAATTCAAAAGTTCCCAAATAGCTAAATTAAACACCCGGTTAAATCTACTCCCCTAGGGTAATTGAATGTAGTAGAAAAAGATGTACCTCTGGCTTCAGTATTTCTGGGATCGAAATTGCACTGCAGGAATGATGTTAACATGCTTTACAGGTAAAACTCCACAGCATTGCACCAATGCAAACAAAATGTGCTAACATCAGGATTTCTCAGCATTGACTGTGTTCAAAGAATGAAACTCTTTGCTGTAGTATTGCTGCTGACCTTTTATTTTGCTGATGAGTACGCCAGTGGCTGTAAGCAGATCTGTAGAGTTCACAGGAGGATATTTCTTCAATATAGTTTTCAGAATGCACAAAACTTCACCAAGCCTTTCGTGTGCTGTAACTCTCAGAGCCTCTCCGACTTCTATAAAACAAAAGTCCACAATATGAGATTATTAACTAACCAATTAGGGCACGCTGAACCGTTTCCCACAATGCATCATTTAGTAAGTTCCAGGCATACTTCTATCTCAGCGTTGATGTATAACAGTTGGACTCAGCGTGCCTCAGAGACCTACAGTATCTAAATATTACATTTTGGGAATGTTGTTAACATGCCATCTAAACGCACTATTTGGTAACTGAGTGAGCTCAACATTATAAGTAATCCTGGGTATATACGTAAATCAGTCTGCTCATACCTACATGCAGATCAAGTTGCTCTCCCTTGACTGTGTTCAAGCCGTGGCTGTGGCTTGAACAGTCAAGGGAGAGCAACCCCAAAGCAGGCAAAATGGATCAAACTTGATCTAGCTCATACCTATGTAATCATACCCATGTATATTCTGGGATGTGATCGCACTGAACACTCATCACATTCTCAGTGCATTTCACACAGTACAGTAATGAGCAGCTGCAGGTGATTATAGCATGTACTGTATGTACTCATGGGCTTTGCTGCGGCCCTAGTATTCAAGGTCGGAATGAAAAGGTCATACTTTGTGCTACCCTAGACTGGCAAAGCATTACGAAAAAAACGTCGTCATGTTGGTCCCTAGTCCCTTCCTGGCTCCCGACAATGATTGTGTTTAATACGCTGCAGGGGTCATGTGGTTGTCCTTTTCTATTAGACTAAAACTGGCAAAAATATTTTCACAGGAGAATGACAACATCAGCCAGTGATAGATTGCCATAATCAGTAGATTTTTCAATACACTGCCAAGCAGAGGGCACAATTAGGATGGAATATTGCCGATTATTGTTGACATTCTAAACCTAATGACACGGGAAATGATATTGGCAAGCTTGGTGTAGTATGTTGGTTAATGTTGGCTCCAGCATGTGAAACCTGGTTTTCCTGGTTTTCTGTTTATAATCCAAACACCTACTATTTCATCAATCCTTTCACTTTACTGACCTTTCTTCACCATATTTAACATTGTCACAGCCATATTCATATCTATCTGATATCCATTTACCCACTTTTAGTGCAGAATAAGGAGGAGTTAGACCAATATTTCGTCTATGGCTGACCTGGGACAGGCTCTTCTGAGTGGTCAGGCTAGTCCAGTGGAAAATGTTGAAGCCTCAGTAATAACGCACGGCATTTTAATTCAAAATGGCTTACTCCATTGGACACAGGGTAAAACTTATTCAAATGGCACACTAGTCCTCTGAAGACTACTGACATTCTTTTTTGTTGGCGTAGGGTAGAGACATTTTGAGCGGATGTTACAACATCCCACCATTCCTTAGAATCATCCAAGCGGCCCCATTGACTAAATCTTCAGCAGGGCATAATGGGGCATTCATTTATCTTAGTTTCGGAGAGCCTTGTCTCCATTATCTGAGACTGGTATCAGCAATTTTTCACAGCAAAACATTGAGTACTTCGGGCTATTACGTAAAATCACAAGTAAATTTGCTCTGATTTGCCCTGATTGGGCCCAGTAATGATAGGGTATTGATGAACATCGTGAAAATTGATGATTGATATAACACCTTGGAAAGCACTCTAACAGTTCCTTTGCTTATCATTTTCCCCTCACTAAGAGCAGGGATTTTCTGCAAGTGATCAACTCTGTATGGACAGACAGAGATCACAGCGAGTTCGATGTCTTTCACAGACTGAACTGGTCTGTGTTATTGATGAGCATTACACAGGATTTTGCCACATTGTACAGAATTCAAGAGGATGGTATGATAAGTAGATTCTGTCTGTCTATGGCTAACTCACTACCGGGTAGGGTAGGTAAAAAAGTCCCTCGGCTGGTTCAAAATGCTCAAAAGGACCAATGAGAATAATCGATAGGAGTAGTCCCACCCCGTCCTTACCTCCAGCCACCAGAATAATAACGAATGGAAAACGCAAAGCTCCAGGTACAATGATTCAAAAGTATCAGGTACCACTGTTGTTGTCCCACTTCTGGTACATAAGATCTGATCAAACTGCTCTTCTGTATAGTCCTCATTACTCAATGGAAAACATCAACAAAATAATGACTAAACTAGCTGAGATTCATTTCAGTGTTATCTTAACCAAAGTGGAAGTTATTACTCAAGTTTTAAGGTACCTACCTTCCTGGGACCACCATACAAACAACATTCAACTCTAATTTTAGCCAGCAATTCAAATACATAACAGCGCAGTCCATTTTGGACTCCAAACTTTTGAAACCATGATGATTATCATCAATGCTCAAGAGCATCATAAACACTTACCACTTCGTTTGTGCACTATGTTATGAAGTTTAGCCAGGTATTCGCTGAAGTTTCGCACATCCTGTGTGAGAGCCAGCACCGTATCCTGATCCATATGTTGAGAGTCAGAGTTAGTCGTAGCCACAGTGGCTGAAGAGCCCATGTCACTCATCTGGGCTAATGATCGCCGCATCATCATAGATCCGCCGGGTATACTGGAGCTGCTATGTGACTTTTGAACCCCGATAATGCCGCTAGGAGCAGCAGACGAGGGTGCTGAAGATGTAGGATATGGTTCACTAGGAGATAGTCCTCCACCATCTACTGCGTCCTACAGCAACAATCACAGAAGAGAATAAAATGATCACTGCAGAGATTAAATTGCAGCTTTCGCCAAGTACACAATGTGAATCAACTCAATGAGATGAGACAATGCCCTCTGTCATACGAAATAAACTGGGTCATGAGCTCATGTCACAGGCAGGCATACCCCCAATCAATTATTCATCAAAAAGCGATACAATCACAGTAAAAAATTTCAACAGCCTCATCTTATGTTTACTTGAAAGATCAATCAAACTGGCTATTAGACCCCTTCAACAATATTGCAGTGTCAAATATGCCACAGAAGACAGAAAATCACTGCCCCAATAAGATACCATCACTCTTGGGATATTATGACCGGCACACTGATGAAGACTCTGACTAGTCACAGATGATGTCAGAATACATTGTACTTGACACTCTCAGTCTCAAGTCCACAAATGTATGTAGTAATTATGATATATGAGTACTCTAGCTAAGCGTAGAATTAGAACTCAGTCAGAAAAACACGACTACCTCTCAAAGTGACAAGAAAGGAAATGACTGGGTGTCCTACTAAACAAGCTGAACATGCAAATAAGAGAATGACCCAA
>ERZ1740062.369-NODE-369-length-26747-cov-6.575416_pt1 | contig 26747 bp, 24 predicted proteins | sample MGYA00581741_ERZ1740062 | MGnify/ENA primary metagenome ERZ1740062 (study PRJEB43018, sample SAMN04849747) | marine metagenome | isolation source: floating plastic debris | place: Pacific Ocean | collected 2008-09-01 | study: EMG produced TPA metagenomics assembly...
CGGAGGGCTTCAAACTGTAAGCCTATAGCTGTCCACAGAAACCGGGGGAACTCCACAACTAAAACGAACGCAACGTTTGGACAGACGACGAGGCGCTGTAACGTCGCGCCTTGCATCTCAGCTGTCTCGAAGCTTGGGCAACGCTCTGATCCCAGTCTTCGTTTTGATCTTAGCTTGAAGACTTTCAACCGCTTTCTTTCGTCGCCCAATGAAAAATTTGGCGACAACTGCCGATCCCAACCCATGGTCGACTGGTCGTCGCGGACCTAACCCGAGCCAATCATGCTCGCTCAAGGTTTCGGAAATGCCGTCGTTAACCTTGACATCCCGCACAAGAGCGCTTGCCTTCGCGACAGCAAACAACGCGGCTTTAGGAGGCACCCGCAATGACACTTCCAGAAATCGGCAAACCCGCACCCGACTTTTCATTACCCGCAGATGGTGGACGCACCGTTTCGCTTACGAATCTGAAAGGAAAGGCAGTTGTCCTCTATCTCTACCCGCGGGACGACACGCCCGGCTGCACCAAGGAAGCCATCGCCTTTACCGAGCATCTCGCTGATTTCGACGCCGCCGGAGCAGTCATCCTTGGTTTGTCAAAGGACACCGTCGCCAAGCATGAAAAGTTCATCGCCAAGCACGAACTGAAGGTCACGCTTCTCTCGGACGAGGACGGTTCGGTGATCGAGGCCTACGGGTCGTGGGTTGAGAAGAACATGTACGGCAAGAAGTCGATGGGTATCGAGCGTTCGACGTTTCTGATCGATGGCGAAGGTGTCCTGCGCGAGGCTTGGCGCAAAGTGAAGGTTCCGGGCCATGCCGAGGCTGTCCTGGACGCAGTCCGCGCCCTTTGACCCTGCTGATAGAAAAAGGGCTGGCCCCGGCTGCGGAGAGTATTCTTCGGACATCCGACCCGGTCGAGAAAACCAGCCTTAGCCGAAAGGTCGCGACCGAATGGCAAACGGCGCGCGACCGAGGAGATCCGATCAAACTCGGCGTCGCGTCGCCGCCCGATTTCCCGGCACGCCCAGCCCACCCAGTGTTGAAATCGCCGCGCGACGTGCCGCGTCGCCGCCCAGGCACACCGGCCGGGCGCATCGCCCTGCTTCATGCGGTGGCGCATATCGAACTGAATGCAGTCGATCTGCATTGGGACATTGTCGCGCGTTTTTCAGAGACGCCGCTGCCGCTTGGGTTCTTCGACGACTGGGTGCGGGCTGCGGATGAAGAGAGCAAGCACTTCGGCTTGGTCGCCGAACGACTCCAGGCTCTCGGGTCAAACTATGGTGCGCTGGATGCACATTCGGGAATGTGGCAGGCAGCGCACGACACATCTCAGGATCTAATGGCTCGCCTCGCAATCGTTCCGATGGTTCTCGAGGCGCGCGGTCTCGATGTCACGCCCGGCATGATCGAGATCTTCAAGAAGGCGAATGATGAAGACAGCGTCTCTGCCCTCAGCGCGATCTATGCCGAGGAAGTCGGACACGTTGCATACGGATCGAAGTGGTTCCATTTTCTGTGTGGACGCAAGGATGTCGATCCCAAGACGACTTTCCATGAGCTTGTTCGCAAATATTTCCGCAGCGACTTGAAACCGCCCTTCAACGAAGAGAAGCGCGCCGAAGCTGGAATTCCGATGGATTTCTACTGGCCGCTTTCCACATCTCAGGCTGTTTATTGAATTCGTGGCGCCGCGTAATCGTTGCTCTCGCAGATCGGACGATCTGCGACACAAAAACGGGCAGGAACGGCTCGAAAACTGTTGCGCCAACGTGGGGCGGGCACTAGGAGTTGCATAAAGGACGCATTAACGAAAAATCTGCGGCGCGACTCGCAGAATATGGGCAGACGGGCGACCTTCGAGGGACTTTTGATGGCGGGCGGCGTTTTCTATTCGATTAATCAGCGTCTTTCAGGCGCCTTCCCGGAACGTCGCATTTACGTGCGATCCGACGCCGGGACACGATATTGGACGCTTAGCCCGATATCACAAGCGGGAATGAGCACGCTTTGTATCGCCTTGATCGGCTGGTGCGCATTCACATCCGCGGCTTTCGTCGACAAGGCCATGGACGGACGAACAGCCGAAAACCGTCTAGATGCGCAACAGGAAGTCTATGAGATCCAGTTGAGCGCCTTGCGCCAACAACAGCGTCTTCTGGAGGAAGAACTCAATCGCTCGAACCTGCGCGGCGACGCCGTCACAGACGAGTTGAGCGGAAAGCAGGAACTGCTTGTTGAAACCACTGCGCGTCTTTCAGCAGCGACAACCGAACTCGCGGGGCTGCGGAACGAGTTCGAAGCGATCGTCGCCAAACGCGGTAAGGCCGAAGAGTTGATGGCGCAATTGCAGGACGAAGCGATTGCGCTGCGCCTGAGACTTGCAGAGGCTGAACGATCGCACGACACGCATACGCATACGATGCGGACCTTTGCCAAGACCATGTCGACCGTGATCGCCGAACGCGACGGCCAAAAGTCTCGTGCGCAGGAGCTGGACGAACGGGTCACGCTGCTTGAGGGCGAGATCGGGGATTGGGAGAACCGCCAGAAACACCTCGTCGCGCAGCTCGAAGATGCAACAAAAACCAGCCTGACGGCGCTCAACGACTTGTTTGTTGGATCCTCTGTCAATCTTGACGGGATTCTGAAGCAGACCAAGCGCGACTTCACCGGACGCGGAGGGGGCCCGATCGATGATCCGGCCCCCGAAGACTCTGACGACCGCAGCGAAGTGGAGTCCGGCGAGCGCGTCGCAGCACTGATGAATGACCTCGAGCGCATGAGCCTTATGCGCATTGCGATCGATCGACTGCCCTTCGGAATGCCGACCCGGGGCGCGCGCCTGACATCGGGCTTCGGACCGCGGCGTGATCCGCTCCGGCGGTCTTACCGGATGCACAACGGCGTTGACTTTGCCGCGCCTCGCGGCACGGCGATTTATTCGACCGGCGAAGGTGTTGTGAGCTTTTCGGGCCGCCAGCGCGGCTACGGGATTGTCGTGAAGATTCGACATGCCTTTGGTTTCGAAACAGTTTATGCTCACCTGAGCAAGAGTCGTGTGAAGGTCGGTCAACGGGTTGCGCGCGACGAGCGTATAGCGGATATGGGGAGTACGGGCAGGAGTACCGGAACCCATCTGCACTACGAGGTCCGGATCGACGGCAAACCAGTGAACCCGAACAAATTCATAAAGGCTGCACGGAATGTTCTCTAAGAGCAAAATCAGCGACACCCCACCAGCGTCCAAGACAGACGATGCGTCGCCGGCGCCGTCCACCGCTGGCGCTGCAGTAGCGAGCAAAGCAGATTCTCCGTCCCCAACACCCGCGTTTCAACCTAAGGCGAAGCCGTCACCCTCGCTGCTCTCGAGCGATCTGACGATCAAGGGTAACGTCACGTCCTCAGGCGACATCCAGATCGAAGGTACGATCGAAGGGGACGTGCGGGCGCATCTGCTCACCGTCGGCGAAAGTGCTACGATCCGGGGCGAAGTGATTGCCGACGATGTCGTCGTCAACGGTCGTGTAATCGGCAGGGTGCGCGGGCTGAAAGTGAGACTGACGTCTTCCGCAAAAGTCGAGGGCGATATCGTCCACAAGACGATCGCCATTGAGAGCGGTGCGCACTTCGAAGGTTCAGTTCAGCGCCAGGAAGATCCCCTTGGCGAGGCTGGCGATCGGCGTGCGAGCAAACCCGCTGCGAAGACTGCCGTCGCCGAGCCTGAGTCGACGGACGCTTAAGCCCTAGAGCAAAGCTCGCGTTCGTCTCTGCGTCTGAGCCAGCAAAGGCTTGAGACGCAGTTCGACAGTCGCTTTCTGGGAACAGAAGAGTTTTGTGCTTAGGTCGCTTGTCGCAGTGCTAACGCTGCCTAGCACAAGCTTTGCGAGACCTTAAGTCTCACCGCTGACCCGGTCAGGCGACCTCTTCGACCGGATCACGCAGGACGTAACCACGTCCCCAAACTGTCTCGATATAGTTGGCGCCACCGGTCGAGAGCGCCAGCTTCTTGCGCAGCTTGCAGATGAAGACATCGATGATCTTCACTTCCGGTTCGTCCATCCCGCCATAAAGGTGGTTCAGGAACATTTCCTTAGTTAGGGTCGATCCCTTCCGCAGGCTAAGCAATTCGAGCATCTGGTACTCTTTGCCGGTCAGATGCACCGGATGGCCGTTGGCCTCGACGGTCTTCGCATCGAGATTCACCGCGATCTTACCTGTGCGGATAATCGATTGAGCGTGTCCTTTAGACCGCCTCACGATCGCGTGGATGCGTGCCACCAACTCTTCCCGATTGAACGGTTTCGTCAGGTAGTCATCCGCGCCGCAACCGAACCCCTTGATCTTGTTATCGGCACCGTCCATCCCCGAAAGGATCAAGGTAGGTGTATCGATCCGGCCCATCCGCAACTTTCGGAGCACTTCGTACCCGTCGATGTCCGGCAGCGAAAGGTCGAGGATCAAAAGATCGTAGTCGTACAGCTTCGCCAACTCGATCCCTTCCTCACCAGAATCGGTGACGTAGGTATTCAAGTCCGCTTTCTTGAGCATCAGTTCAATGCTCTCGGCGGTTGAGGGATCATCTTCTATCAACAGAATCCGCATGGGGTACTCCGTTTGCGCCTTGGCTACTCCACTGAACGATGGTTAACGCTAAGGGGTAAACGGATAGTTACCATACACGAATTGTTCTCTCAAACTCATTCTGAGGTTGAGCGAACGTGATTTATTTTGGTGACGCAAAGCCCGCGCATTCCGAAACGAGACATGGCCGCTTTCCAGGTATCGTACTCTTCAGCCGTGATCTGATAACGCTCGAAGGCGGCTTCCTCCGAGATCAGTCCGCCCTCTACGGCGGCGACTACGCGCGCTTTGCGTCGCGGTACCCATCTGCGCGTATCCGGCGCAGGCAGGTCAGCAATGGTCATACGTTCGCCGTCTGGTCCGACGACGAACGATGTTGTATCGTCGCTTCGCATGGAACCCCCCACACTTACTTTCGTCTCACAAGAAAGGACGCTATACTACTGCTATTAAAGGGAAATGAAGGTTTGGACTTTTCCTGATTCGGAGCACAAATTCAGTGATTGAAACCATGAGCGATCCCATTTCGGCGCAGGCCAACAGCCTGGGCTTCGCCAAATGCCCCGAAAAGACACGTGTCGTCGTCGCGATGTCGGGCGGCGTCGATAGTTCTGTTGTCGCCGCCAGCTTGACAGCCGAAGGCTATGACGTGGTCGGAATCACCTTGCAGCTGTACGATCACGGCGCAGCACTGGCCAAGAAGGGCGCATGTTGCGCGGGCCGCGATATTCACGATGCCCGCCGCGTGGCCGAGACGATGGGATTCCCGCATTACGTGTTGGACTACGAAAGCCGGTTCCGGGAATCGGTCATGGACGAATTCGCTGATCAGTATCTGGCCGGTGCGACGCCGATTCCCTGCATTCGCTGCAACGAGCGCGTGAAATTCCGCGACTTGCTTGAGACGGCGCGCGATCTGGATGCGGACTGCCTTGCGACTGGACACTACATCCAGCGTTTCGACGGCCCGACGGGCGCCGAGTTGCACCGCGCGGCCGACCCAGAGCGCGATCAGTCCTATTTCCTGTTCTCGACCACCCGCGAACAACTCGACTACCTGCGGTTCCCGCTGGGGCATCTGAGAACAAAGGCGGAAACCCGTGCAATGGCTACGGAATTCGGTCTGACGGTTGCTGATAAGCCGGACAGCCAAGACATCTGCTTTGTACCCTCGGGTGGCTATGCCGACGTCATTCGCAAGCTGCGCCCAGGCGCCGACCGCCCCGGTGACATCGTCCACCTCGATGGTCGCGTGCTCGGAGACCATACTGGCATTATCAACTACACGATCGGGCAGCGCCGTGGGCTGGGCATTGGCGGTGGCGAGCCGCTCTATGTCGTCAAGCTCGACGCGGAGAAACATCAGGTAATCGTCGGCCCACGCGAAGCGCTCGCGACCCGCACCGTGCCAATTGGCGATATCAACTGGATCGGTGATGGCGCGTTTGGCGATGCGTCAGACGGCGGGCATGACGTCGTTGTGAAGGTTCGCTCGACGCGCCCGCCCGTACCTGCCCGCATCCATCCGCGCGAAATGGGCGCCGAGGTTGAACTTCTCACGCCCGAGGAAGGTGTTGCTCCCGGTCAGGCCTGCGTCTTCTATGATCCGGACGGGTCGCGTGTTCTAGGAGGAGGTTGGATAACCCGTGGTTAGACTTTTCTTCGCTGCCTTGTTCAGCTTTGTGCTATGCGCGGCCCACGTGACGCACGCCGCCGAGGACACTACTAAAGCCGAACCCTCCGAGGCCGCGCTGGCGTTCGTCGGCCAGTTCTCGGACAATCAGCTTTCGGGCATGCTCAGCCGTGTCGGCGCCCGGACCGAGACGATGATGATGCTGGGCCAGGTCAACGGGCGTCTGACGGAACAGATCTTCAACGCCGAGATTGACGCAGCTATTGACCGCCACGGCGACGCCTGGCGGCGCAATATGGCGCTGGCGTGGACGCCGCTGCTGACCGATGACGAGATGTTGTCACTGGCCGCGGATGCGCAGCTCTCGCCTCATACCGAAAAATATGCATCCCTGCGCACCGATGCCGGGCGCGCCATGCAGGACCTCTCCGGCGATCTGTTCCGGCAGATCCTGCAGGAAGTCGTCTCCAACACTTTCGCCACGGTCAAAGCTGCGGCGGACACCGAATAACGCCTTCCCGTCCAGTAGAGGCTCTCATGACCGATCTGACCGCCGTTCTCGACCAACTCGACGCCGACACGGACAACGCGATCGCGCGTTTGTTCGATCTGGTGCGTATTCCTTCGGTTTCGACCGACCCGGCCTATGCCGACCATTGCCGGACGGCAGCCGAGTGGCATCGCGACGATCTCGAAGGCATCGGCTTCACGGCACGCGTTGCCGACACGCCGCGCCACCCGATCGTCGTCGGCCACCATGACGGGCCGGACGGCGCTCCGCACGTGCTGTTCTATGGTCACTACGACGTGCAGCCAGTCGACCCTCTCGATCTTTGGACCAACGGCGCCCCGTTCGAGCCGAAACTCATCACCCGCCCCGACGGCACCCAGATGATGCACGGGCGCGGGACCTCGGATGACAAGGGTCAAACCATGACGTTCGTGGAATCATGCCGCGCGCTCAAGCAGGTGACCGGCGCCCTACCGTGCAAGGTCACGGTCCTGCTGGAGGGTGAGGAGGAGTCGGGCGGCGAATCCCTGCCCCCTTTCATGGAAGCCAACCGCGATGAGTTGAAAGCGGACATCGCCTTGATCTGCGACACAGGCATGTTCGACCCTAACACACCGGCGATCACCACGATGCTGCGTGGCAACACCGCCTGCGAACTGACCGTCCACGCTGCCTCTCGCGATTTGCATTCCGGCATGTATGGCGGGGCAGCGGCCAACCCTATCCATGTAATCACCCGCATCTTGTCGGCAATGCATGACGACGATGGACGCATCACCATCCCCGGCTTCTACGACGGCGTCCCGGAACTGCCGACCGAGATCAAGGCTCAGTGGGATGCGCTAGGCTTCTCGCACGCGCAGTTCCTGGGCGATGTCGGCCTTTCCGAGCCTTGGGGCAAGCACGGCTACTCCGCGCTGGAGCACGTCTGGTCGCGCCCCACCGCCGAGGTGAACGGGATCTGGGGCGGCTATATCGGCTCGGGCTTCAAGACGGTCATCCCTGCCGAGGCGCACGCCAAGGTCTCTTTCCGCCTGGTCGGCGACCAGCAGCCCGAAGACATCATCACCAAGTTCAAGGCATTCGTCGAAGACCGACTGCCCGCCGACTGCTCGGTCAGTTTCAATTTGCGCGGCGGGGGAGTGGCCACCGTTATGCCGCTGGAGGACCCGGCGTTTGAACAAGCCCGCCAAGCGCTGACCGAGGAATGGGGTAAGGAGGCTGCGTTCATTGGCTGCGGCGGCTCGATCCCTGTGGTGGGAGAGTTGAAGAACCGCCTTGGTATGGACTCGCTCCTGATCGGCTTCGGGTTGGAAGACGACAATCTTCACTCGCCGAACGAAAAGTATGACCTGCGCAGCTTCACCAAAGGGGCCCGATCCTGGGCGCGCGTGCTGACGGCGCTGGGTTCCAAGGCGGCTTGATGGCCGAAATCACGCGTGCCGATACGTGGGAGGCGGTTCGTGCCACCCACCACTGGGATCTTCCCAACGACTACAACATCGCATGGGATGCCTGCGAAAAGTGGGCACGGGCCGATCCCGATCGGTTGGCGCTGGTGCATGTCCGGGAGAACGGCACCCGCGAGTACACGTTCCGCGACCTGCAGCGGCTTTCCTCGCGCTTGGCCAATGTGTTCCTCGCCCATGGGATCAGCCGCGGCGACCGCGTCGGAGTGCTGCTGCCTCAAGTCCCGGAGACAGCACTTTGCCATCTCGCCGCCTATCGCATCGGTGCCATTGTCGTACCGCTGTTCACGCTGTTCGGAGAGGACGGCCTGCGCTACAGGCTCGAGAACTCAGGCGCCAAGGCCGTTGTGACAGACGCCGCGAACCTGTCCAAGATCGCAGCGATCCGCGCGGATCTGCCAGACCTTGCAACGGTCTGGAACATGGACGGCGCGGGCGATTGTGCGGCGAGCCTTTCGGACGCCATGGATCAGGCCAGCGATGCGTGCCCGCTGGTGCGCACAGGCCCCGACGATCCAGCGTTCATCTGTTACACGTCCGGCACCACCGGGCCGCCCAAAGGCGCACTGCACGGGCACCGCGTCCTGCCCGGGCACGTCCCCGCCACCCAGATCGTGCACAACTTCTTTCCGGAACCCGGCGATCGGATCTGGACTCCGTCTGACTGGGCATGGCTGGGCGGACTTGGCAACATCATGCTTCCGGCTCTTCGCTTTGGCGTGCCGCTGATCGCCTGTCGCTTTGACCGCTTCGACCCTGAACGCGCGTTTCAACTGATCGTCGATCAGGGCGTGACCAATTCATTCCTGGCGCCGACTGCTCTGAAACTGATGCGGCAGGTTGAGGCTCCCCAACGCTTCCGACACCGGCTTCGTTCGGTCGCCTCCGGCGGCGAAAGCCTGGGCGCGGCAACGCTCGATTGGGGTCGCGAAGCACTAGATTTGACGATCAACGAGTTCTATGGCCAGACCGAGGTCAACCCCGTGCTTGGCTGCAATTCTGCGATTCTGCCCGTGCGCCCGGGATCGATGGGTAAGCCGATCCCCGGCAAACATGTCGTGATCCTGCGCGAGGATGCGACACTCGCCGACCCGGACGAAGCGGGAGAAATCGCAGTCCGTGCGGGCGATCCATCGATGTTCCTCGAGTACTGGAAGAATCCAGAGAAAACTGCCGAGAAGTTCATGATCGCGTCGGACGGCCATCGTTACATCCTGACAGGCGACGAAGGGCGGGTCGACGCCGATGGCTACTTCTGGTTCGCCTCACGCACCGATGATGTGATCACCTCGTCTGGCTACCGGATTGGCCCGTCCGAGATCGAGGACTGTCTGAACCGCCACCCGGCCGTCGCCATGTCCGCCTGTATCGGAGTACCGGACCCGGTTCGCACAGAAGTCGTCAAAGCCTTCGTCGTGCTGGCCGATGGCCGCAACGGCGATCCGGATCTGGCGGATGCCTTGAAGCTGCATGTTCGTGAGCGGCTTTCGCCCCATGTTGCCCCGCGCGCAGTTGAATGGATAGACCGGCTGCCGATGACCGCGACCGGCAAGATCATGCGCCGCGAGTTGCGCAGCGACGCATGACACCCGGCGGCGTGTTAACCTATCCACCCGACTTCGCGTTGGTACGAGATGCATACGTTTGCGGTATCGAAGGAATACGTTTGCGGTATCAATGCGGTATTCCTCGCAGAACAGCGCACGCGGCGTCGGGGGCGCTTTAATCGGAATGGACAACCTCACGCTAACCTTCGCGATGATCGGCCTGCTCGGTGTCGGATCGCAGTGGTTGGCGGTGCGTCTGCACATGCCCGCGATCGTCTTCATGTTGACGGCGGGCATCCTCGCGGGGCCGGTGACCGGCATCCTCGATCCGCGCACAGATTTTGGCGACCTGTTTGGCCCGATCATCGCTGTCGCTGTCGCGCTGATCCTGTTTGAAGGCGGTTTAACACTGAATTTCAGAGAGTTACGGGATGCCGCTCCCGCCGTGAAGCGGCTGTGTACGGTTGGGGCTGTGCTGGGATGGGCGTTCAACACCGCAGCCGCGCACTGGGTGGCGGGACTGGATTTCGCAACCTCAGCGATCTTCGGCGGCATCCTTGTCGTGACCGGCCCAACCGTGATCATGCCGCTACTGCGCCAGGCGCGGCTTTCGACCCGAACAGCGTCAACCCTGCGTTGGGAGGCAATCGTCAACGACCCGACCGGTGCGCTCTTCGCTGTCCTGGCGTTCGAAATTATCATTGCTTTACAAGGAGATCATCTCGTCACCGCGGCAGGTCACATGGGGCTCGGCATCGCGGTCGCCAGCCTTGCGGGCTACGCCACCGGAAGACTCGTCACCCGGTCATTCCGACGCGGTCAGGTGCCGGAGTACATGAAAGCACCCATCCTGTTTGCCAGCGTTCTGGGTGTGTACGCCGCAACCGACATGGTCTTGCATGAAAGCGGGTTGCTCGCCGTCACCGTCATGGGCGTGACGATTGCAAATGCGCGTCTTCCATCACTTGATGAGTTGAAACGCTTCAAGGAACACATCACAGTTCTGCTGGTATCGGGTGTCTTTGTCATCCTCGCCGCGACGCTCGACCCTGCCATGATCCTGTCGCTGGACTGGCACGCTGTCGCGTTTGTCCTTGTTATCATGGTGATCGCGCGTCCTCTTGCGGTCATGCCATCCTTGATCGGAACCGCTTTGACAATTCCGGAACGCGGCTTTGTCGCATGGGTGGCTCCGCGCGGTGTCGTCGCCGTCGCGGTCTCGGGGTTCTTTGGAGAGCGGTTGATCGAGATCGGTATCGCAGATGGCGCTCAACTCGCGCCACTTGCGTTCGCCCTTGTTGCGGCGACGGTCGTGGTCCATGGGTTCACGATGGCGCCGTTGGCTCGAACCCTGGGTCTTACCTCGAAGGAGCCACCAGGTGTGATCATCCTGGGTGGTGGCAAATGGACCATCGGCCTTGCCGAAACACTCCGTGAGGCCGCAGTCCCGGTCATGATGGTCGATCGCAACTGGCATCGGCTCGGACCGGCGCGTGCGGCGGGGCTGCCCACCTGGTACGGCGAGTTGCTTTCAGAAGCAGCGGAACACGCAATTGATCTCTCCCGATACGGAACCTTGATCGCGGCGAGCGACAATGACGATTACAACGCACTTGTCTGTACGGATGTTGGCGCCGAGATGGGCCGTGACCGCGTCTTTCAGGTCGGCAGGCACGAAGTCTCGGAAGGAGATCATGACCTTCCAGCGTCGCTCGGCGGTCGCACACTTCTAGAGTCCGGAGCTGAGATCGACGTGCTTCAGATGCGCATGGCTCGTGGATGGAAGTTTTCGACTATCCCGATCGATGAAGCATCAATCGCAGAAAGTCTCGAAAACCGCCCGCACGAAAAGGCCGAGGCCGTCGCTCTCGTCCGGCGCGGTGTCGTGCAGTTCGTCGACAAGGCAAGCGGGCCTAAGCCGCGGTCAGGCGATATGGTGATCTGGTTCGGGCCAGCGTCCGACGCGGAGACTTCGAACGACGCGTGACGGCTTAGCGAAAAGCTTGGAGCGTTCCATCGCCGGACAGCACATAGACCGATCCCGATGCAACCACAGCACCAGTGGTCGTCCCGCTGCTCAAGTCTACAGTTGCGCCGGGTGCCCCTGTTTCAGGGTCGAAACTGTGAAACGTGCCAAGCGTGTCCGTGACCAGAAGATTTCCCCCGGCAAGAACCGGTCCTGAATACGCAATCGGATCCTCGCGATCTTCCATGTCTTCGAAGGCGGGCAGTTCCGTGCTCCAGATCGTCGCTCCGTTTGACAGGGAAAGCCGCTGCAACGTGGCATCGTCACTGACCACATAGAGCGAGTCCCCAGCAACCCAGATCGGGCCCATCGACCCGACCGACCGGGTCCAACCCCGACGCCCGGTCTGTCCATCGATTGCCACCATCCGCCCGGACTGGTTGGCGGTCACCACCAGACGGCCTGCGATCACAGGATCGCCTGTGACGTCCGATATCGACGACCGCGCGAGACCGCGCCGAGCACCGCCCAGCACAGCGCTCCAGGCGCGGCGACCCGTCGCCAATTGGGCACCGATCACTTCGCCTGACGCGAATGGCAGAACCACAAGCCCACCGCTTGCCGCCGGGCTGGCACCGCCCAGCAGACCCGCCGTCGCGGTTATGCCATCGATCCGCCAGACGATCTGGCCGGTGCTTGTGGCCACGGCGTAAGCCCGGTTTGCACGACTGACCGCAACCACAAGCCCTCCCGCAACGGCGGGTGCCGCGCGGAACGGCGAGTTGACGCGGTAACGCCAAGCTTCTTCGCCTGATGCGGCGTCGAGCGCGACGATTTCGCCAAAACCGGTCGTCACGAAGATCCGATTCCCATTCGATGCAAGACCGCCGCCGAAACCATCCTCGCCGCTCTCACCTTCCGGTGCGAGATCGGTGCGCCAGACCACATCTCCCGAGGATGCGTCGATCGCAGAAACCTGCGCCTCGGCGTCCAGTGCGTAAACCCTTCCACCGACGACGATTGGCGCACTCGTTATCGCGGCGCCGCCCCCGCTGCCCGCATCGGCTGTCCAAACGCGGTTTAGCGTCGAGGGGCCTGCCAAATGTCCGCTCGCATGCGAGGCCTGCGCATTGGTCTGCGTCCAGTCGGCGTTTCCGACGGGCGCTGGAACCGGACCGCCAGACGCGGTGGCGCGGGTGCTCAAATCGCTTTGCTGGTTTCGAATGTTTATGCGTTCACCGGCAAGGCGTTCCTCGTCCTCCCAGAGGCTGCACCCGGTCAAGGCCGCCGCCGCTAAGACCACGACAATGAGGGTGCGGAGTCCAGTTCTGCTCATCTTTGTTTTTCCCCAGTCGATGGCGCAGCCAATGCCGTCGCCCCGGAACAGCCGCTGTTGCGCGCCGCCCGTCCCTATCCGGAAGCTTGTGCCTGCTGGCCCCCGGTTGCAATCAGCAGTGCACCCGCCCGTTGGCGCATCGTCGGTGTTGACGCCGGATCCGTAATGATCGCGTTCAGATCGGCATGAGCTGCCTCGGTCTCGCCGTTCTGCAAGTGGATTGTGGCCCGCAGTTCGAGTGCCAGGAGCCGGTAAGGACTGTCAGCGGTGATGAGCTGATCAAGCGGTGCTATTGAGACACTTGCGTTGCCTGGCACCGAAGCAACCCGGATCTGTTGAAGAACGGCGAGGTCCCGATATTCTGGGCCTAACTCGGCATTGCCAGCAACTTCACCGTAAAGAACAGCCGCCTCTTCGTAGCGCCCCGCCTCGGCCAATGACGCCGCAGCGGCCAAGTCTGCGACGACGCTCGCCGGGCCGTCTACCTGTCCGGCAAGCGAGAGATGTTCGTCCGGATCAGTCGGATCTGCTGCCAGGAACGCGGCGCCCAGGGCTTCTGCATTCGCCTGTTTCTGCGAGATCGACCAATTCCAAAAGGCCGCGCCAGCAACGATCAGCACGACCGCGCCAATGACGTAGGCGCCATACTTCTTCCAGTAACGCAACATCTGGTCCTGGCGGACTTCCTCGGTCACTTCCTGGATGAAGCTGTCTGTTTCGCTCACGCACGGTCTCCTGCATCCTGGCTGTGCACGTTACAACCCAGCCTCGTTGGACGAAAGACCTACTCGTCTGTGTCACAAGCTTCAAGCCAGAACGGATACGATGGCTGTCAGGCCGGTCTGACAATCGGTCACGCGGACGTATGCGATGCCGGATCTACGTCTGCCCGACCGGCAGAGAGGATTGATCATGGCCAAAACCTTACTCCTTGTACTTGGAGACCAGCTAACGCTGGATCGCGGTGCCTTGGCCCAAGCCGATAGGTCGGACACGATCATCCTGATGGCCGAGGTGGCCGCAGAGACGACGTATGTCCCGCATCATAAGAAGAAGATCGCCCTGGTGCTGTCTGCGATGCGCCACTTCGCCGATCAACTTCAGCGGGGAGGTTGGCTGGTCGATTACGTGAAGCTGGACGATCCCGAAAATTCCGAAAGCCTGGCGGGTGAGTTGACCAAAGCCGTTGCCAGGCACGCGCCCTCGCGGGTCGTCGTCACCGAACCGGGAGAGTTTCGCGTCAAGGCGCATCTGTCCGACTGGGCGGAGACTTCAGGAACCGGCATGGAATTCGTTACCGATGACCGTTTCGTGGCTTCCCAGGACGAGTTCGCCAACTGGGCCGAGGGGCGCAAACAGTTGCGAATGGAGTATTTTTATCGGGAGATGCGTCGCAAAACCGGGCTCCTGATGGCCGGCGATGAACCCGAGGGCGGCAAGTGGAATTTTGACGCCGAGAACCGCAAACCCGCCAAGGCGGACTTGTTCATGCCGGAGCCAATCTGGTTCGAACCCGATCCGGTGACCGAGCAAGTTCTTGAACTCGTGGAGCGCCGATTTCCAGATCACATCGGCCAGCTCAGGCCGTTTCGATACGCAGTGACGCGCGATCAAGCGCTGCTGGCACTGGATCACTTCATCGAACACGGACTTCCGTCTTTCGGCGACTATCAAGACGCCATGCTAACCGGTGAGCCGTTCCTCTATCACTCGCTTCTCAGCGGATACCTGAACATCGGACTGCTTGATCCGATTGAGATCTGCCGCCGCGTCGAGGATGCGTATTATTGCGGGCGTGCGCCGCTGAACGCTGCCGAGGGATACATCCGCCAAATCATCGGATGGCGGGAGTACATCCGCGGCATCTACTGGCTGAAGATGCCGGAATATGCCGACAGCAACTTCTTCAATGCGGATCGCCCGCTACCCGAGTTCTACTGGACCGGCGAGACAGACATGGCCTGCCTGCGGGCCGCGATCGGTCAGACAATCGAACACGCCTATGCCCATCACATCCAACGCCTGATGGTGACCGGCAATTTCGCGATGTTGGCCGGCGTCCGCCCGCAGGACGTCCATGAGTGGTACCTCGCTGTCTACATGGATGCCTATGAATGGGTCGAGATGCCGAACACGCTGGGCATGAGTCAGTTCGCGGACGGCGGGCTGCTCGGGTCGAAACCCTATGCTGCCTCGGGCAACTATATCTCTAAGATGTCCGATTACTGCTCCGGCTGCCGTTACGACGTAAAGAAAAAGACCGGACCGGACGCTTGCCCGTTCAATCCGCTCTACTGGGACTTTCTTGTGCGCAATCGCGAGAAGCTCGGGTCAAACCCGCGGCTTGGACAAGTTTACCGGACGTGGGACCGTATGGCCGAGGAGAAAAAGCAGGACTACCTGACAAGCGCAGAGACGATTCTGGCGCAGATCTGAGCGTCAAACCGGCGCGACACCGACGGTCAATCCACCGCAAACATAAAGCACCTGCCCAGTTACAAATCCCGCCCGATCGTCGAGGAACATGTCAGCGGCGTGTGCGACATCCTTCGGCTGGCCAAAGCGTCCGACCGGAATCCCGTGCCGCATGGATCTGGTTACAGGGCTATCTGCCGGGTTCGCCTTGCGAAACAGGTCCGTCTCGATCGGCCCCGGCCCGATCGCGTTCACGGTGATACCGTGGCACGCCAATTCCAATGCCCAGACCCGCGTCGCGGAAATCAGAGCGCCCTTGGATCCGGCATAGGCGGTGCGCAACCGCTTCCCCAGCGCCGCACGGCTCGCAATGTTCAAGATGCGGCCGGTGCTGCGCTCTTTCATGGCGGGCAAGCAATGCTGAACCACCAGCGCGGGTGCCAGAACATTCAGATCCATGCTGCACCGGAAATCCTCGGACTTCATGTCTTCGATCGGGTCCAGCAACGCAGCACCCGCGCAGTTGACGACCTTCAGCACGTCATGACCCGCGAGAGCATCACGCATCGCATCTTCCAGAGCCGTCTCATCCGACAGATCAACCGGGATCCATCGCCCGCGCGCGCCGTCCGAGGGTGCGTCACGATCCAGGTTGATCACCGCCTCACCTTGCTCGGCCCGAGACAAAGCGATGGCAGCACCAATGCCATTTGATCCACCAGTGACGAGCGTCGCTGCGGGTTTCATCGCGCTCAAGTCACGCGAAGAACTGCCGGGCGATCCAGTCCGCAGCCAATGCTGGGCGGTCCATGCCCTCGATCTCGACAGTGACGCCGTAGGTCAGAGTGATTTCCCTGGCCTTCGACGTATCGGCCTTCTTGAGACTGAACCTGCCGCGCACATTCGAACCCGTCGGCACCGGCGAGACGAAGCGTAATTTGTCGAAGCCATAGTTCACGCCGTGTGCAACGCCCTCGATCCGGGGCACGATCTCATAAGCCATGGCGCTGAGCAGGCTCGCCGTCAGAAAGCCGTGGGCGATGGTACCGCCCCAGGGCGTCTCGGCCTTGGCCTTATCAGGATCGGTGTGGATGAAGTACCAATCCTCGGTGCAGTCGGCGAAAGCATCGATCCGGGCCTGATCCATCGCGAACCAGCGCGTGACGCCGAATTCCTGTCCTTCCAGAGCCACGATCTCGGACAGCGGCAGGGGATCCCGCATGTAGGGGTTGGATCCGTCAGCCATTGTCCAATGCCTCGTGAATCGAAATCCCAAGATCCTCGGCAACCATGAACAGACGGTCCTGACCGAAATGCATGTTTTCTCCGACAAAGAAGGTCGGCGCGCCAAACGCCCCGCGCTCGACGGCTTCCTCCGTGTTGGCCTTCAGTTCGTCTTTCACGGCCTGATCAGAGATCTTTGCCATGAAGTCTGGTGTCGCCAGACCAAGCGGTGTCAACAACTCGATCACTGTCGCCTGATCTTCGATGTCCCGATTGTCGACATGCAGCGCTTTGAAGAGCGTGTCGCAGTAGGGATGGAACTGATCCGTGCCCTGCATGGCGATTGCTCCACGCATATGGCTCAGGGTCATCTGCGGGAACTTTTCGTTCCTCTTGTACGGGATCTGGTAGAGCGCGGCCCACCGCGGCAGGTCCGTCGCCATCCACTTTCCCTTGTTCGCGATCGTTCCCGGCGGCTGATTACCCGCCGCCTTCATAACACCGCCCAGAAAGAACGGCCGATAAACCAGTTCCGCGTCTGCCGTTGACGCAATCTTAGGGATCACGTTCCAGGCGATGTAGGCAGCGGGGCTGATGACGTCGAAGAAAAACTCGACCTTCTTATCCATGACTTACCAGGCCTCCTTCCAGGGGCGGAGTTGTGTCTCGAACGTCCACGCAGACCGATGTTGATTGTGGACCTGCCAGTAGGTTTCAGCGATGTGGGCCGGATCCACCACGGCATCCTCTTCGGGTTTGTAGCGATCGGGAAACTGGGTCTTGATCCACTCGGTATCAATCGCAGCATCGATGACCACATGAGCGACATGAATGTTCTCAGGGCCGAGCTCGCGCGCCATACTCTCGGCCAAAGCACGAAGTGCGAACTTGCCGCCCGCAAAGGCAGCATACCCCGGACCACCACGCATCCCGGCCGTCGCACCTGTGAATATGATTGTCCCCCGTCCGCGCGGCACCATGACCTGTGCCGCCTGTCGACCGGCGAGGAAGCCGCCGAACGCGCACATCTCCCAAACCTTCCGATAGACGCGGCTGGTCGTCTCGCGGATGGGAAATCGGACATTGCCGCCGATATTGTAGATGCAGACCTCTATGGGACCGACATCGCGTTCGATCTCCTCGAACATCGCAACCGTTTCGTCTTCATCGCGGGCATCGACGCCCATCGGAATGGCCTCGCCGCCCTTGGCCGCAATGCGGTCGCACAAAGCCTGAAGCTGATCGATGTTGCGCGCACGCCGCGTTACAACGCTGGTGTATCCTCCAAGCGCGAAGCGCTCGGCCACGTGCCCGCCAGTGGCATCGCCCGCACCGATCACCAGACAAACCTGCTTTGACATCTTGCTAGGCCTTTCCGATCGGATGATCGCGGAATGCCTCACGCAAGGTTTTCTTCGACACCTTGCCGGTGGCGGTCAGAGGCAGCTCGTCGACAAATTCGACTGCGTCCGGCACCTGCCACTTCGCCAGATGCTCGGCAACGTGATCAAGGAGTTCTTGCGGCTGCGGCTGCGCCCCCGGCTGTTTCTGAACGATCAGCAACGGCCGCTCATCCCATTTCGGATGGGCGATCGCGATGACAGCGGCGTTGGCAACGGCGGGATGAGCGATCGCCGTGTTCTCGACATCAATGGACGAGATCCACTCTCCTCCTGACTTGATCAGATCCTTCGCGCGATCGGTTATCGACAGCCATCCCTCGGTGTCAATCGACGCAACATCGCCTGTACCAAACCAACCTTCGGCATCCATCGCAGCTTCAGTCGCCGCTTCGTTCTTGAAGTAGCCGGAGGTGATGCAGTTGCCGCGCACGTAAAGCTCGCCCTCAGCGTTGCCATCATGCGGAACACGCGCACCGTCCTCGTCAACAATTTTCAGATCGACACCGAACATCTTGCGTCCGGCCAGCGCTTTGAGAGCGATGCGCTCATCCAGCGGCCGCGCCTGCATCTCTGGCGTCATCATCGAGATCGTCCCGACCGGAGACATCTCGGTCATGCCCCACCCCTGGTAAACCTCGACGCCATAGTCTTTCTGAAACCGCTCGATCAACGCCTTCGCGACCGCCGATCCGCCAGCAAGAACCTCGCGCAGGCTCGCGGGCTTCGCGCCGCGTTTGTCCATCTCGTTGATCAAGCCAAGCCAGACAGTCGGCACGCCCCACGCGGAGTCCACCCGTTCGCCCTCCATCAGGTCGAACAAGGACGCGCCATCAAGCCGCGGACCGGGAAAGATCAGTGAGCACCCGGTCAGCGCCGCAGCATAAGGCAGGCCCCAGGCATTGGCGTGGAACAGCGGCACCACGGGCAGAATCCGGGTTCCCTGAGCGAACGTCGATCCCTGCCCGATTGTCACAAACAGCGAATGCAGAACCATCGCGCGGTTCGAATACAACACGCCCTTCGGATCGCCAGTCGTTCCAGATGTGTAGCAAAGCGCGCAGGCTGTATCTTCGGGGAAATCGTCCCAGGCGATATCCTCGGGTTGTCCAGCCAAAAGATCTTCATAGACCACAAGGTCGAGCGGACTATCCGGCTTATGCGCCTGATCGCACATCGCGATGTATTTCATACCAGACGGCAAGTTTGGAGCCAATCCATCGACGAGTGGTGCGAATGTCGTATCGAAGAACAGCGCGACATCGTCGGCGTGGTTCGTGATGTAGATGAACTGTTCCGCCGAGAGACGCGGATTCAACGTGTGGCACACGGCTCCGATACCCGCGATCGCATAGTACAGCTCGAAGTGCCGGTAGCCATTCCAGGCGAGTGTCGCGACCCGGTCGCCGGGCTTGATCCCCATCGCCTTCAACGCGTGCGCCAACTGAGCGATGCGCTTTCGGATCTCGGGATAGCTCGTACGGTGCAATCCGCCTTCAACTGTCGAGGATACGATCTCGGCCCCCGGATGCATCTCGGCGGCGTAGTCAATCAACGATGACACCAACAGCGGTCGGTGCATCATCTGGCCCATCAGCATGGTGAAAACCTCCCATGTGTTTTCGGTACGTTAACAGGGAATTTCAGGCTTGCGAGAGGCGTTTTAACGGGCGCAGTCTGACGCCGACACAGATCGGGAGGATGATATGGCCGAACAGATGAAACGGATCGTACTGGCGGCTCGTCCCCAGGGCGAACCAAAGCTGACCGACTTCCGGCTCGAAACCTCGGACATACCGGACGTCCCCGCAGGCGGGATCCTCGTCAAAGTGCTGTGGCAATCGCTCGACCCGTACATGCGCGGCCGGATGGATGAGAGCAAGTCCTACGCCGCCGCTGTTCCAATCGGAGGCACGATGGAAGGCGGCTGTGTTGGCGAGGTTGTTGCCTCCGACAATCCGAAGTTCGCCCCCGGGGATGTCGTCGAGGGACGCTTCGGTTGGTGCACCCACGCTGCGGTGGACGGTGCCGGCATCCGGAAAATCGACCCGTCGATCGCACCGATCCAGACAGCAATCGGCGTGCTCGGGATGCCTGGCATCACCGCCTATGTTGGTCTGCTCGACCACGGTCGTCCGAAGGATGGAGAGACACTTGTCGTCGCCGCAGCCACCGGAGCGGTCGGATCCCTGGTCGGCCAGCTCGGCAAGATCAAGGGGATGCGCGTCGTGGGGGTCGCAGGAGGCCCTGAGAAATGCGCGTTCGCCGTCGATGAGCTCGGCTTCGACGCCTGCATCGACCACTATGCGGCCGCAGATGGCGACGCAATGCGCGAGGCCTTGGCCGCGGAGTGCCCCGATGGGATCGATGTTTACTTCGAGAATGTTGCGGGCAAGACCCTGCAGGGGGTGATCCCCCTGATGAACGTGTGGGGCCGCATCCCTGTCTGCGGAATGATCTCGCAGTACAACATGAGCGGGTTTGGCATGGCAGGCGGCGACGGGCCCGACATGTTACCGAAGCTGTGGCGTACGATCCTGGTGCAGCGCCTCAGCGTACGCGGCTTCATCATAACCGACCACTATGACCGGTTCCCGGCGTTCCTAGACGAAGTGTCTGGCTACATCCGCGATGGCCGCGTGAAGTACCGCGAGAGCATCACGGAAGGCATCGAGAATGCGCCGCAAGCGTTCATCGACATGCTGAAGGGCGGCAATTTCGGGAAGACGCTGATCAAGACAGCGTAAGAACGAGATCGAGGCGGTTGTAAGTATCGATCATGGTGGGCCTGATCCAACAAAGCTAGAACCTGTTTTAGAGGTGTTGGAAGAGTGGAGTGATCTACTCAAACACTCTGATATTGCTGCATTTTTCGAAGCGCTCGACGAAGGAGAGCATGACTGTTCTCTCACTCCTCCCGCTGGATCGGAGATTTCTGCTGAATCTGACTTTGGAGGGCCTCACCCATGACGCACTCCGACACTCAGAAACTCGAAAATCGCCTTGGCAAAGCGTTCTCTTGCGCCGTCGCTCCTTTTGCCCCGAAGCCCAAAGTTAAGCGGGAAAAGCCGCTTTACGTCACCTTGCGCGTCACAGCCGAGGAAAAAGAGAAGCTCCGCACCGATGCCGGTAATCTCTCGATCAGCGATCATGTGCGTAGTCGTTTGTTTGGCGATGATGTGAAACCCCGCAAGGCTCGCGGTAAGCATGTGATCAAAGACAAGCAATCCCTTGCGTTGATCCTTCGCACCATCGGCGGTGCTCCGTTCAGCAATCGGATGCACCGGCTGATCCTCGCCCATGAAGAAAATCGCCTCGGGCTGGATCGTGAACTGGCCGATGAGTTGCGAGCGATGGCGTGGGACATTGCCACCATGCGCAATGCATTGGTGAAAGCGCTCGGTCTCAAGCCACTTCCGCCTCCGGGTAAAACTGACCATGTCACCTTCGAAACGCTGGAGGATCAATGATCCTTGTTGGCAACCAACGGGGCGGTGCGCGCGATGTGGCCAATCATCTGATGAAGCCAGAGAACGAACGCGTCACGATCCATGAGATACGCGGTTTCGTGTCTCAGGATTTGCATGGGGCCTATCAGGAAAGCCAAGCCATCGCGCAGGCAACCAAGTGCAAACAGCATCTCTATTCGCTTAGCCTCAACCCGCCCAAGGATGCCGATGCCTCGCCTGAACTGTTCGTCAACACTATTGAGCGGGCCGAAGAAAAACTCGGTCTGACGGGACAACCCCGCACCATCGTGTTTCATGAAAAGCGGGGCTCGGATGGGGAGTTACGCATGCATGCCCACGCCGTGTGGTGCCGCATCGATATCGAGAACATGCGCGCGGTGCAGATGTCATTCGACAAGCGTAAGTTGAATGACCTGGGTCGGGAACTCTATCGCGAACATGGCTGGACCATGCCGCGCGGTTTTGTTCGACATGAGGAAGCCAACCCGCGCAATTATACTCTGGCCGAATGGCAGCAGGCTAAGCGGGCTGGGCGCCATCCGGCCAAACTGAAAGAGGTCATTCAAGATTGCTGGATGATCTCGGATGGGCGGGCGGCATTCACAGCAGCGCTAAAAGAACATGGGTTTGTCCTAGCGCGTGGCGATAGGAACGGCGCTGTCGCCGTTGATCATACTGGTGAGGCCTTTTCGGTGGGACGTGCAGTCAAAGCCAGATCGAAAGAGGTGAAGGCCAAGCTCGGCGATCTCAAGACACTCCCCAGCCGCGAAGATGCCCACCACGATGCGGCGAAACTGGTCACGGATCGATTGAAAGAGCTCAAGGACGAACAGGTTCGGCTCGCGCAGGAAAAGTTGGCGCGATGGGACGAAGAGAAAAGGCGAAAAGCTGAGGCGCACCGCCAGCAAATCGCGAACCAGAAGCAAGCTCTCGAACAGCGGCAGCAAAGGGAAGAAACGCAGCGGCAATCAAAACTGCGCAACGGCTGGCGCGGTGTGCTGGATCGGATCACTGGCCGCAGAAAGCGGACCCTGGCCGAAAATGATCAGGACAGAAGAGAATCCGCTTTGCGCGATGACTTAGTTCGGGAGCAGCTCCTGGCTCGGCAAACCGCTGTTGATCAAGTGCTCGAGGCAAAACGGGTTGAAACCAAACTGAATGCCCGGTCGATCAAACGCGAACTGACGCAAGATATCCGGCGGATCGGACCACGACCGCGCAAAGACCCGGATAAGGATGACAAGGCAAAGCGAGAGGAATTCAAAACCAAACGCCGTCGTACGCCCACGAGCGAACGCCGAAAACGTCGTTCAAACAATCCAGCCTACTCACGGGATGGGCCATCGCCCGAATGGTAGTCGTTGAGTTTTGCTGGAAGTTTGAAGCCATCTTCGCGGAGCCGCCGTCGCTGATGCCGAAGAAAAGCCTGACAAGGTTCTGTGTCAACGGTGCGATAGCACCGCCTTGGCGGCTTGCCGTTGATACAGGTTCTTGGCTGGCTTAGGCATCACCTAAGCGACAAGGCCGATGAGATGGCTTCCTGCCCATCTTTGCGGTGGGCTGGAGTGCAACTAAGTGCTAGTGATCAGACAAGTGATCGAGGCTCCTGCAAGCTCGCGGCTGAGTTGGAGGCGGCAACTCGAACTGTAGACGCTCGTAAACTTCTTCAATGACGTCACGAATTAAAGCGAAATCTGGTTCCGGGTTAACTGCGTAAAAATCATCGTCTCCCACCTCTGAAACAATGACATTGCCTCTCTTGCGCAGGAATTCTCGAAATTCTTTCTCACCTACGCATGAAATTGACTTTGAAGTAATTTCGATATTGCAACCAACTCTAAGCGCAACACATCGATCTTGAAAGACGCCTATGCGATTCTCGTCAATGAAGTCAATCAAGCTATTTATATCGTCAACATAGGCACTCATGCTGTATATCCAACTGAAATTACAATCCTCTTACTTATATCTGTCACTACAATGATGTTTCCGTCAATAAATTTATGACGATTGTTTGATTGTAACTCCGATTCTCCATTACGAATACAATTTTCAACGTAACGTGGAGCGATACTGTGTCCAGTTTCTATATTTACTTTTGCTCCTACGTATTTGTCTTGATCAACTTTAGGGTCACCAGCATAATATCCGTAAGCTGGTAAATTCATGCCTTGAACAGCGTGATGGCTGTAGTATCTTCCGGCAATCCTTGCATATGTTTCTCCAGCCATACTCTCTTTTTGGTAGTGACTCCAAGTTGTCCACTCAGGAATTATTGCGTTCCAGTTAAACTCTTTTTTTGCTGATGGGTTGCCATTGTCACTAGCAAAACCTGTTTGGGATGCTCCACCCTTGCCGCCGTTACCGCTGAATGGGTTTGACAGTACCGAACGGGCGGTAAACGGTTTCGTTTGGTCTTTTGTAACTGCTGCTTGCGGACGTCCTGACACACCGCCGCTACAATAGCAGCCTCCATTGTGGAAGGGTTTGGGAGACAACTCACAGGGAGGATACATCTTATCGAAATTGGCTTTGAAGCTATTCGTTCGGCTACTGATGCGGCGCTTAGTTTTGGACGAAAGTTTCACGCCATCCTTGCGAGCTTGGCACATTATCGAAAACACGGCCAAGATCAGGCCAACTCTCTCAAACACTGGAAAGAGGTCAGATATATGCTGGTAGTTGTCCAGAATAACTTTGGCGCGGGCACCCGGCTGTGTGGCAGGATCATTTTCGAAGTGGTGTGTTGAGCGTTGGGAGTCATCATCGCCACCGTAGATGCTACTCTCAACGAATAGATCAATGCTACCAAGCTGGTACTGAATTACGCGCTGAAAGAACCACTTCTTAAAGCAAGCTCGCGAGACATCTGCTGATCTCACAACAATTTCGAGCCTACCATGCGATGCCGCAGTCTCATCTGGGAGGGTGCGATGGCCTGTAGCTTTGCTAACCTCCTTAACAATGGCAGGCGGTTGCCAGTCTTCCACAGTCGCGCCACTAACAAGTGGGTCTTCCACAGATGGCAAGCCGTTCCACATCGTAAAACTTTTCATCAACCAATCTGCAAAGTACATCGACTGACCAAACGCTGTGGAAGCCAGCCATGAAGGTTGAAACGTTTTTCTATCGAGCCGCATGTCGGTGCGCTCGGAAGGAGCTTTGTCGAGGCTAAAGGATGGTGGAACGGGCTCACTGCCCTCGAAGAATGCAAGTTGTGCAGCCACATCCAAATCAGCTTGCGTTAGTAGAGGTACTAATCGACCGCTCGGTGTTCCTGAGACTTTAAAGTCGCCAGAACTGAATTCAATAAAATCGAGATCTAGCCAACCGGCTGCCTCAGAAGGAACGACTTCGCGCAGCAATCCAGCGACAGGAATTCCATTTTCATCCAGAACGTTGTGCATAGGCCCAACGCGCCCAACGGACTCCTTAACGCTCAAGTATGATCCACCCGCCTCGACAATATCGTGAAGCATGCGAAGCGAATGCCACATGTGATCAGTCGGCGCAGGCTCCCGCATTGCGGCAAGAGACGACGCCAATATCAGCCCTCGAACATCGGATGCCTCCAAGTCAATCTTTGAGCGTTTGTGTCTATCAATGGCGTCAGTGAGTTTTTGATGATCCGTAAGAGAACTACACGTATTGTCAAAGGATATACGATCTTTGCTGTTGATCCAGTCTAAGAACCTTGAAGCTGGAAAGCGATCACATTGAGTTGCGCATTCATAATACGCTTTGGCTTTATGCCAGTGCTTTGACCCACGAAGGTGATTCATGAGGCCATGGTGCAAATTTTGGCAACAGTTCAAGCTTCTTGGATTTGGGTCAAGCTCCGAATGAGCAACGGTGTCCACATTCTCGGCAGTTTGGGCCTGCGGCTGAGTGGTAATTTCGGTTTGATTGGATGTCGTTCTTGAAGTCATCGTCCACTACCTCCATTGCCATTTCCGCGCCAATGTACCTAGGGTTCCACAATGGCCCTGTCGGTCACGCAAACGCTGCGGAAGAAGAGCGTTCGAGAGCCTGCGAACAAGCACCTGTTTTGACGCGAAGTTTCAGTGATTTGTCACACGAAACGACTACAGGCTACCTGCCCAAAATCGAATTGTTGCAGTGCAAAAATTGATTTTGAGGGAGTGAGATGCTTACTCAGCTGAAACATCATCTCGACTGCGAAGACTGCTTCAACAAGGCCAGCACTGGGTCACGATCCTCCGGTGACCAGCTGTCACGTCGATGAATATCTATCGTGTATGGCGACCGCATAATCGGTCTTTCGCCTGGTACAGTTTCAAAGTATCTGTCCGCGCGAATGATGCTCTCAGGAAAGCTTCCGGGTGAAGGGAGTTTTCTTATCGCACTGCCTTTCTCTTTTATAAGCAGGCAATCTGCATAATTGGGGGCCATTCTTTTTGATTGATCTTGATACAGAATTTTGCCCCATCGTGCTGTACGATTATTTATCAGAAAGGATGTTTTATCTATATATATCAGTACTAAATCTTCACTATTTGGGTGCATTCTTCGCCGTTGCTGAAAAAGAAGTTGCCACCAATATTTATCTCGCTGTGAAACAAAACCATCATACTTAAAAGAATCAATACCTGCAGTAGGGCTTGGGTTTTCACCCTGATAAGCTGGGATATTCATCTTACAGCGAATTCTAAACAGTTCTCTACCCGAGCGTTGACTGCCCTTGTATGGAACTGGATATCGGATGCTCAAACGGCACTTCGATATCATACCAAAACTATAGCCTAAACGATTAGTTTCGGCATTCCGGTCTAATCGAAAAAGAGAGTAAATACCTCCATGAGTGATTGCAAATCTCTCAGCCTTAGTGTAGCTTTGTGCAAAGGTTCCAAATGTTGGAAAGCTCTGTGCATAGTGTGTATCAATAATAAATCTGGAAGTAGCTTTGCTTAAACCAATCAATTCGCCAAATGTGAAAACACCTATATTACCATTTGGATCACTAATTGGATTTTTGATATCTCCAAAGCATTGATAAAATAAGATACTACAAAAATTATCATAGCGTACTAAGTTTTCTCTAGCGTCAGCGCCGAGTGAGTGTTTTCGGATATCGTCTAATTTTATGTAGTCAAACTCTATATCAGCTGGGACATTTCCTACCAAGATGTATGCTCTACCCTTGAGCCCTGGATCGTGAATTTCCCTTA
>ERZ1740062.371-NODE-371-length-26691-cov-6.178330_pt1 | contig 26691 bp, 30 predicted proteins | sample MGYA00581741_ERZ1740062 | MGnify/ENA primary metagenome ERZ1740062 (study PRJEB43018, sample SAMN04849747) | marine metagenome | isolation source: floating plastic debris | place: Pacific Ocean | collected 2008-09-01 | study: EMG produced TPA metagenomics assembly...
CCCCCCCCCCCTCTCTATCCCTTGTCCTTCCTTTTCCCCCCCTCCCTTACCCCCCCCCCGTCTGGGGGTCTCCTTTTTTTGGCCGGGGGGGGGGGGGGGGGGCGGCGCAGCGCGAGGACCGCGCTGCGGGAGGGCAATCAGGCGCTCAGATCGACAACGACGCGGCCCTTGACCTCGCCCTTCAGGATCGCCGGGCCCATCGCTGGTAGATCATCCAAGGTCGCCAAAGAGATCATCTCTTCCAGCTTGTCCATCGGCAGATCCCGGGCGATGCGCTGCCAAGCGGCGATGCGCGGCGCCTGAGGTTGCATGACCGAGTCGATGCCGAGAAGGTTCACACCCCGCAGCAGGAACGGAACCACGGTCGCCGGCAGCTTTGCACCGCCTGCGAGGCCGACGGCGGCAACGGACGATCCATACTTCATCTGCGTCAGAACGCGGGCGAGCATCGACCCGCCAACCGCGTCGACACAGCCAGCCCACATCTCTTTGTCCAGCGGGCGCGTCGGTGCCTCGGCCAGATCCTCGCGCGGGACAATCGTCGCGGCACCCAGACCCGTCAGGTAATCAGCGGTTTCGGGCCGTCCGGTCACAGCCGCAACCTCATACCCCAGATTGGCCAGGATCGCGGTCGCCACCGATCCGACCCCGCCCGCCGCGCCGGTGACCAGGACCGGGCCATTGTCCGCGGTCAGGCCCATGTTCTCGAGTGCGATCACCGAAAGCATGGAGGTGAATCCGGCAGTCCCGACAGCCATCGCCTGCTTGGTCGAGATTTCCTCGGGCAAGCGGACCAACCAGTCGGACTTGACCCGCGCCTTCTGTGAGTAACCACCCCACCAGGCCTCACCGACGCGCCAGCCGGTCAAAACGACCCTGTCGCCCGGCAGAAAGGCGTCCGAATCTGATTTCTCGACCGTTCCTGCAAAATCGATCCCCGGCACGTGCGGGAAGTTGCGCACGAGGCCTCCGGTCCCCGTAATGCAGAGACCGTCTTTGTAGTTCAACGTCGAGTATTCGACGGCTACGGTCACATCGGCTTCGGGGAGTTGGTCCTCGGTGATCGTCGTCACCTCGGACGAGACCGGGCCGTCATCTTCCTTGCTGACCACAAGCGCACGGATGGACATGTGTTTTCTCCTGTCTGATTTGGGATCACCTTGACGGCTTTGCGTTGACACCTGTCAGATCATCCGATTGAAGGCAAGTCGAGAACCACAGACTTGGGCTGTCAAATACAACGGCGGCCTCCAGATGATGAGCAGATAGACCTGAGATGAGCGCACGCCTGATTTCCCGCTATGCTGACGATCCGAAAGTGGTCACGTTTATCGTCGTCGCGCTCATCGCCGCGGCAATGTGGCTGGCCACCTGGCAGGTCATGGGCGGCATGTCGATGGACATGGATATGGACATGCCGGGCACGTCGGAGTCCATGGGCGGTGCCGATACCATGGACGGCGATGGCAGCATGAACATGGAGATGCCTGCGAAGCCAATGGCCATGGAGGGCATGAGCAACAACAGCTCGATGGGCTCCATGCCGATGGACGATGCGGGCACGGACAAGCCGATGGGCGCGATGCAGATGGACATGCCCGGGATGTCTATGAACCCGGCTGACTGGAGCCTCGGCACGATCTCGATCACCATTGCCATGTGGATCCTGATGATGGCAGCGATGATGCTGCCCGCAATGGCACCGGTGACGGCCATCTACGCGGGCCTGGCCGCCAAGGAGGATCGCGGGCTGCGTCTCGCCCTGCGCATCGGCCTGTTTCTTGCGGGATACTTCGCGCTTTGGGCCGCGTTTTCGGTCGTCGCCGCACTCGGGCAGCTCGCGCTGCGGGACAGCTCGTGGTTCGTGATGGGCGGTACGCTCGCCCTGCCGTTCGCAGCCGGCCTTCTGATGATCGTCGCGGGTGCCTATCAGTTCACGCCGATCAAGGAGTTCTGCCTGCGCCACTGCCGCCATCCGCTGACCTATCTGATGAGCCATTGGCGCGAAGGCGTCGAGGGCGCTTTCCCAGTCGGCGCGCGCCACGGGCTTTACTGTTTCGGCTGCTGCGTCGCACTGATGGGTCTTATGTTCGTCTTCGGCGCGATGAACGTCGTCTGGATGGCCGTCATCGCCCTTTACTTCCTGGCCGAGAAAATCCTGCCGCGCGTCGAGATCTGGGGGCGCATTGCAGGGGCCTTGATGATCGCCGCAGGAGCGGCCACAGTCGCAAACCAACTGATCTGAGGAAACGAGCATGGCAAAGGCCGACAAGAAGTCGAAACGCGCGAAAGTGCGCCTGCCCGCCGACGGCATCACGTCGCGGATGGCGCCCAAGGGCACCGAGTTGGTGCCGGTCGGCGACAGTGGCTGGGTGATCAGGGGCGAACTGGCGCTGAACTGCTCGTGTGAACTGTTCTGCCCCTGCGTCGTCTCCCTCGGCGCTGCCCCGCCAACACATGGCTATTGCCAGGCTTGGGTCGGGATCCGCATCGATCACGGATACAAGGACGGCGTGCCGCTGGACGGGATCAACGTCGCCATGCTACTGGATATCCCCGGACGTATGGGAGAGGGCGGCTGGAAGGTCGGTCTGTACATCGACGAGAGCGCCAGCGCCAAGCAGGTCAAAGCCATCGAGGCGATCCTTTCGGGACAGGCGGGCGGCACGACAGGGCTGTTCCGGCTGTTGGTCGCCGAGTTCCTCGGCACTCAGCGCGTCCCGGTGAGCTACGAAACCGAAGGCGAAGTTCGTCACCTGCGGGCGGGCTCGGCAATCCTCGCGTCAATCGAACCGATCCGTGGTGCGAACAAGGATGGCCCGGTGACGATCGAGAACACGACCTATTGGATGGGCCCGACCGTCATTGTGGCCAAGGGCTTGCGATCGAAGGTGCGTGATTTTGGTCGGGTCTGGACCTTCGATGAATGTTCAGCCGAGCTTTGCCCGATCGAGTGGTCCGGTCCGTGACGCCTAAATCGCGCTTCTCTGCCCTGCCCGGAGAAAACCTGCCGGGCATCGGTCACAACCAGGGGCCGCCGCTGGACCATCACACCAGCTTCCGCCGGTATGCCTGGAAGACGGCGCGCACCGAGTTGATGCCCAAGTTGCCGCTCGAGGTGATCCGGCGGCGCGTGAAGCGTGCGGCAGAACTCGGGCTGGAGTATCCGGCCTATGCATCGATCCTGCTCGGTACAGGACGTGACATCGTCGGTTTCCTGTTCACGTGCGACGCGCTGGGGATGCGACTTGCGCAAAAGATGCCTCTGCCGGCGCACGTCACGGAGAAACTTACGGCGTTGTCGTCGGTCGACGCCATGCTTGCGGCCGAACACGACCGACCTGAATGCCTGGCTGATCTTCTGGCGCGCGCGAAGCCGATCACTTTCGCCTCGGCCACACGTCTGCCGCCATGGCAATCAGATTCACGCACAGGATGCCAGGCAATCCGCACAGCACTCGATCCTCTGAAGCTGCCCGGCGATGCGGTGGTCATGATCGGAACCGATCGCCACGAGCGTGATTGGGCCGACGCGGCACGGTTGGCGCGGTTCATCCCGGGCGAGACCTACTTCGCACAACGCTAACTTCCCGGAGCGGATCACCGATCCTGAGCGCTAAGTCGGCCCCTGAGATGAGTACGCCCGTTGAGATTCCGTAGCATTCGTTACGGCGCAGATTCCCGAAACTGATAGAATCGACCCAACGCGAAGCACGGACGTCGCCGTGGCGGGCGACGTCATCCGTTAGTTGGGAGCGACAGATGAGCCTGACACCTCGGCAGGAACAACGCGCAGTAAGATACAACACGCGTCACATGGCCCGGATCGGATGGGCCCGGTCATGGGATTCGATCGTCGAATTGTTCGGGCTGGGCCGCGATCCGACGCGCGAGAGCTTCGCCCAGGCAACTGCGCGGTGGCAGCGGTCCTATCGCGGCGCAGGGGCGACCTTGTCCGTGGATGGCAAGTTGGGGCCAAACACATGGCGGAACTTGCGCATGCAGCTCACGCCAACCAGCCGGATCCACGCACGGCCCGCCTGGGTTCAGGGGCGGCGCGTACCGCCACTGTCACCGGTCGATTCGACCTTGAACCGCGGGATCGCCGAGCCGCCATCCACGCCCGCCCCGAATCGAACACCCCCGACAGCACCTGCCGAGCCCGCATCACCGGGGCGCCCGATGGGCGGCTCTGCCGTCCGGGGGGCGGATTCGACGACCGCCGTCGCGTCAGGGCGCAAACCGCCGTGGCTGCTGGAAGCCGAGGTTCAGATGCGCCTTTGGCGCAATGTCGTCGAATCGAACTCAGAGATGGATGGCGATTACTTCGACGCCGTTCCGTACTTCGGCGGTCAAGCGCGCGAACATGGTGCCCGCCCCGGCCAACGCCCGGGAGGCGGCGATCCGCATTGGTGCTCGGCCTTCGTGAACTACTGCCTGCACACGACGGGATACAGCCACACGGGCAACGCCTATGCGCGATCGTTCCTCAAGCCCCGCCTGTGGCGCTTTGATCCGATACCAGATCCGCGCCCGGGCGCGATCATTGTGGTCGGACTGCCCAACGGCGCCCACATCGGTTTCCTGTACGAGGCTGGCAACTTGCCGCACAATCCCGGTCGAAATGTCAGTCCGCGTGCGCGCGGTATCGGTGGCACCTTCAAGATGCTCGGCGGCAATCAATCGAACACGGTGCAGGTTTCAGACGAGCATCGCGTGATGATCGCGGTGACGAAGGGAGGCATCACATCGCCCTATCTTTGGCCCAAGGTCGGGACGCCGAATTGCAATGCCGACCTGCCGACCGCAAACCCTCATTTCTGTGGCAACAGGTTCGAGGAACCGGCGGTTAACCCCTGAGCGTGCGGGGATGAGGGTTCAGGCGAGTCTGATGCGTGCCGTCCAGGCTAACTCGCGAGTTGCCCGAGATGCCAGTCAAGGTGGCTCAGGCGGTCCTGGCCCCAGAACTTCTCCTCGCCAACGATATAGAAGGGCGCGCCAAAGCCACCCATATCGACAGCAAGAGCTGTGTTCGCCTCGAACTCCGCCCGGGCCTCGTCCATCGCCCCGGTCAATTCAAGCGCGTCAAACCCATGCTGCGCGAGGATCGCCGCAATGGTATCCGGATCTGATACGTCCCTGTCCTCCGCCCAACAGGCTTTGAGGAAGTCGTGGCTGAGTTGACCGGTCGGTCCTTCGGCGTTCTTAACCGCAATGACGGCACACGACGCGGGGACCGCGTCAACGGGCCAGTGTTGCGGCTGAAGGTTCAACTCGAGACCGTTTATCCGGGAGAGGCGCGCAAGCTCCTGCAAACGATAGGCCTGGCGTGCCGGGTGTCGCTTCGGAACCGGCATGCCACCGGTCTGCGAGAGCACATGCTGGATATCTGCGGGCCGGTAGACAATCTCGATATCATGCGAGACCGCGATCTCTTCCAGGCCCAGCCCAGCGAGATACGTGAACGGACTCAGCAACGAGTAAAAATAGTCGATCTGTGTCACGTGCCAGCCCTCCCTCACCCACTCAAGATTGGCAGACCGCGACCGCTTTGCAAGCCTCAAGGACGCTGTTATGAGCCCGTCACACATCGCGGCGGGGGGATTCTCTGGGATGATTGAAGAGCCGATGCATCTTATTTCCGGCAATGCCAACCGAACACTCGCCGAGGCCATTGCACGCCGGATTTCGGTCTATCAGGGGCGCAAGATCAACCTGACATCGGCGCGCGTCGAACGCTTCAAGGATGGCGAGATCTTTGTCGAGATCTTCGACAATGTGCGTGGCCAGGATGTGTTCGTCATACAGCCGACATCGAGCCCGGCGAATGACAACCTGATGGAGCTGATGATTATAACGGACGCGCTGAAACGAGCCTCGGCTCGGCGCATCGCGGCAGTGATGCCCTATTTCGGATATGCCCGGCAAGACCGGAAGACGGCTGGCCGCACGCCGATTTCAGCCAAGCTGGTCGCCGACCTGATCCAGCAGTCCGGTGTCACCCAGGTGCTGACGATGGATCTGCACGCCGGACAGATCCAGGGCTTCTTCGATATTCCTGTCGACAATCTCTATGCGGCACCCGTCTTCGCGCTGGATCTGAAACATCAGTTCCAGAATTTCGAGGACGTCACGATCGTCTCCCCCGATGTTGGCGGTGTGGTGCGCGCGCGGGATCTTGCGAAGCGCATCGGGGCCAAGCTCGCAATCGTTGATAAACGTCGTTCAGGGCCGGGCGAGATTGAATCCGTCAATATCATCGGTCAGGTCGATGGGCAGCGCTGCATCATCTCGGACGACATCTGCGATACAGCCGGCACGCTTTGCGCGGCGGCGAAACTGCTCGAAGATCACGGCGCGTCCGAAGTCCATGCCTATATCAGTCACGGCGTGTTGTCGGATCCAGCAGTCGAGCGCGTGACCAATTCTGTCCTGAAATCTCTGGTCATCACCGACTCCATCGCGCCCAGCGAGGCTGTCAAAAGCACGCCGAATATTCGCGTCGTGTCCATCGCGCCGCTGTTCGCGCAAGCTATTCTGAACGTGAAGAACGAGACCTCGGTCAGTTCTCTGTTCGACGAAGAGATGCTCGGTCCGATCTACGAGGCCTTCTACAAGTTCTGAGGAGGCACACCGCCATGCAGGTCCGGTTCGACGAGATCGACGCCAAGCTGCGCTACAAGCTGATGACCGCCGCGATCATTCCACGTCCAGTGGCGCTCGTGACGACGCTCGATAGGGATGGGAACGCAAATGCGGCGCCGTATTCGTTCTTCAACGGGATGTCCGAAGATCCGCCCCTCGTGGTGCTGGGTCTGAAGCGTCGGGACAGCGGTCCGAAAAAGGACACGGCGCGCAATATCGAAGAGACCGGCGAATTCGTTGCGCATCTGGTTACATGGCAGATGCACAAGGGGATGCTGGTGACGGCCGCCGATTTTCCGGAGGGCGTTGATGAGATTCCGCTCGCCGGGTTCTCCACTGCACCCAGCACGGTGGTGAAACCGCCCCGTCTGGCGGAAGCACCCATCGCCTTCGAATGCAAGAAATACGTCACAGTCCAGGCCGGGGTTGATCGCGACATCGCCATTGGTGAGATCGTCGCCATGCACGTCGATGACAAGCTTTGGGACGCCGAGCGCGAATACATCGACTGGCAGGGGAACATGCCGATCGCGCGGCTTTGGGGCAGGCTCTACGCGCCATTGGGCGATGCTGTCGAAGGTCCTGTTCCGGATCCGGCTGGATTCGAGTGATCCTTAGTTCCGCGAGATTTACTTCGTTGAGCCCGGATCTGCCTTAACCGTATGGTCGCGCAATTAATTGTGGTGAGTCCGGTTTAACCAAGTCCCTTGGCGTCGATTTAATCTACCAACCTTATTCATGGTTGAAACGGCTGATGCTTTGGCCGAACCCTAGACATCCCGGCACGCATCGCCGGCAGACTTCCACAGAAGTGTTTCACAAGACACAAGGTTGGGGCGCTCAGCACCTCGGCAGACATGTGGAGGCACGCGCACATGACAAGATCCCGAAGCACGTGGCTTTCAGTCTCGATCGGTCAGGCATGATCATGGCGGAGGGTACAATCTTCGGCATTGTCGCCTCGTTGATCTTCATGGGCGCAATGGTGCACGTCCTGTATACAGACCTGACGCAGGAGCGCATACACAACTGGGTCATCATCGGGTTGATCGCGCTTTATCTGCCCCTGGGTTTTGCTGCAGGCTTCGAGCTTCAGGATCTCGCGATGGGCTTCGGGGCCGGGCTGATTGTCTTCATGGCGGGCTTCGGATGCTTCACGATGGGCTGGTTGGACGCGGGCGACGTCAAACTCGCTGCCGTCAGCGCAATGTGGCTGGGGCCGACTGTGGTCTTCCACTACCTGTTGTGGACGGCAATCCTGGGCACGATGATCACTTTTGCAATCCTTGCCCTGCGACGGAAGCGGGCGCTGGAGGAAGGTCGGGAGTTCCGACGCGGCCTGCCACTGCCCTATGCGCCCGGCATGGCGCTGGCTGCGATCATCCTGTTCCCGCAGTCCGGATGGGGTACGTTCTGATGCGTATCGGCGCGCAGGTGCTGGCCACCCGCGAAGCGATCGGGTAAAGACCCCGGCGATTGTCAGCCGGAGAAACTCCAATGCACGATATCCGCCTGATCCGAGAGGATCCCGCAGCTTTCGACGCCATGCTTGCGCGCCGGGGCCTGTCGGCGATGTCATCGGAGATTCTGGCGATCGATCAGCGCCGCCGCGAGGCCGTGACGGCCTCGGAAGCGGCCCTTGCTGCCCGAAACGCGGCCTCCAAGGATGTCGGAAAAGCCAAAGCCACCGGTGATGAAGCCGAATTCGAACGTCTGCGCCAGCTTGTTGGCGACAAGAAGGACGAGATTGCGCGGCTGGAAGAAGACGCCCGCACCGCCAGCGAGGATCTCAACACCATCCTGATGGGTCTGCCCAACGCGCCGCTGGACGATGTGCCCGAGGGAGCGGACGAAGCCGATAACGTCGAGATCAAGCGTTGGGGAAACCCACGCAACTTCGACTTCGATCCGCGTGAGCATTTCGAAATCGGTGAAGCCATGGGCGGGATGGATTTCGAGATGGCAGCGAAGCTGTCAGGCTCGCGCTTCATGGTTCTCAAAGGTGCGATGATCCGCCTGCACCGAGCTCTCGCGCAGTTCATGCTGGACACACATGTCGATGAAAACGGTTTGACGGAATGCTGGACGCCGGTCCTGGTCCGCGACGAGGCGATGATCGGGACGGGTCAATTGCCGAAATTCGCGGAGGACAGCTATCAGACCACGAACGGCTGGTGGCTGATCCCGACCGCCGAGGTCACGCTGACCAACATGGCGGCAGGCGAGATCACCGACGAGACGTCCCTGCCCCGGCGCTACACGGCATGGACCCAGTGCTTCCGGTCCGAGGCGGGAAGTGCGGGCAAGGATACGCGTGGCATGCTGCGTCAGCACCAATTCGAGAAGGTCGAGATGGTTTCGATCACCTCGCCTGACACCAGTTTGGACGAACACGCGCGTATGACCGCCTGTGCTGAGGGCATTCTGGAGAAGCTGGAGTTGCCGTTCCGTACGGTCGTCCTGTGCACCGGCGACATGGGTTTCGGCGCACGCAAGACCCATGACATCGAGGTCTGGCTGCCCGGACAGAATGCCTATCGCGAGATCAGTTCATGTTCGGTCTGCGGTGACTTCCAGGCCCGACGCATGAATGCACGATTCCGCAGAACCGGCGAGAAACGGCCCGAATTCGTGCACACTCTGAACGGATCAGGGTTGGCGGTTGGCCGGGCGCTGATTGCGGTGATTGAAAACTATCAGGATCGTGACGGCGGTGTGACGATTCCGAAGGTTTTACGTCCCTATATGAGGGGAGCCCAGCGCATAGATCCGGCGGGCACACTGACCTGACCCGTGACAAGGCAGCGCGCCACGCCGGACCGAATCATCAGACCGCGTTATACTCGCGGTAGAAAAGTAGAAGAGGTTTCGATGAGCAGTCGGAAAATGTCGACCCTGAACGGCGTGATCTTCATCGGGCTGGCCTGTGTCCTCGCCGCCTGTGCGGACGAAGGACAACCGCCCGCAGCGAGCAGCGAGGCGCAGTCAACGTCTCAGCAGGCGACGTCTCAACAGGCTACGTCTCAGCAGGCGACGTCACCCGCCGCGGCGCAGCAGTCGCAAAGCATTGGCCGCATATCGCTGGAGAACTGTCAGACCCCGGACAACGGAAAGGTGCTCTTCAGGGTCTCCAGAACGCCGCTGTCGATCCCTTCCGCAGAGATCCAAGAAACGGTTCCCCGCGGTCTGAGCAACACGTTCACAGCCGAACAGGCGATGGCCGAGCTTCAGCGGCAGGCATCGACAGGTGCAGGGTGTCCCGGCAAGCCGCTAGACTTGCTTGCGCTCGGCATTCAGGTCCCTGACCAAAACACACTCTTGCGAGGGACCATCGGACTGATCGCGACGAATTCGGCTGCCCAGGCAGCCGAGTACGCCAAGTTCACAACGAGACTTCAGACCCAGACACCGAAGACCTGCAGCCAAGTTGACGGTGGCTTGCTGCTTTGCCCGGCTACGCAGAAAATCGGGAACCGCGATGTCGAGATTGCATATGTCGTGTCGACGGATCGAACCAAGAAAATGCGCTCCGGCGGACCTCTTGCCGCGCAATGCGGGCGGCAGGGCCAGAGCATCGGAAACTGTAAACTGATCGACCTCGACAGTCAGGGGACTGCGTTCGAAGCGAGCTTGAAGAACGCGCAGTTCACCACGGCATCGCTGGATCAGGCATGGCGCGCTGCCCAAGCCGCAATAGACCAACGGCGGCAGTAAGCCTGGACGACATCACGCTCTGGCAAGAAAAACATCGTTGACAGTGAGCGCAACGCTGGACCTGCCCGCGCCCACCGCGTAAGACCCGCCGAAGCGGCAGGGGGTTTCACGCATGCGCATTCTTGTCACCAATGACGACGGCATAAATGCGCCCGGTCTGGCTATTGCCGAGCGGATTGCACATGACATTGCCGGGGCGGACGGCGAGGTCTGGGTCGTGGCACCCGAGGGCGAGCGATCCGGTGTGGGCCACTGCATTTCCTATGTCGGCCCCGTTCGATATGCACAGCAAGGTGAGCGGCGTTACTCGGTAGATGGGTATCCGGCAGACTGCGTGCTGATCGGACTGAACCAGATCCTGCAGGGCAAGCCGGTCGACCTAGTGCTGTCCGGTGTCAATCGTGGGCACAATGTGGCCGAGGACGTTGTTTATTCCGGGACAGCAGGCGCCGCTATGGAGGGCGGGCTCAACCGGGTCCGGTCGATTGCTCTGAGCCAGTTTTATCGTTCGACCGATGGTGCACCCGACGATCTTTGGTCAGCGTCGCGCACGCTTGGGACCGAAGCCGTCAGGGCCGTTCTTGCGATGCCGTCCACGGACACGGTGTTCTACAATGTCAACTTCCCGGCTGTGGATGCGAGCGATGTGGCCGGCATCAAAGTCTGTCCGCAGGGCATCCGCGCTGAAGCGACTTTCGAGGTTACGGATGTCACCTCTCCCAGCGGCCGGACGTTCCACTTCTACAAGCACCGAACGGCCAACATCTCGGCCCCCGAAGGATCGGATGCGCGCCTCTGCATCGAAGGCTGGATCACCGCGACCCCGCTGCGGCCGAACCTGACGGCGCATGACCTGATGGACGCCGCCGTAGGCGCCCTGCCCGCATCGTTCCCGTCCGCGGCGCCGTGACGGTCGACCGCCATCCGGCAGGCCCGTCGCCGCGTGCCGAGGCGCTGATGCAATTGCTTCTATCGCTGCGAAATCACGGGGTCACTGACAAGCGCGTCCTGACAGCATTCGAGAAAACGCCGCGCGACCTGTTTGTCGACCGCCCGTTCATGGATCGCGCTCATGCCGACAGCGCCTTGCCAATTTCCTGCGGGCAGACGATCTCGCAACCCTCGGTCGTTGGGATCATGACGCAGGCACTGTCCGTGACTTCGCGGTGCAAAGTGCTCGAGGTCGGTGCAGGGTCGGGTTATCAGGCGGCCATCCTGGCGCGACTGGCGCGCCGGGTGTATGCAATCGAGCGTCATCGCGAGCTGGCACTGGCGGCAAGGTCCCGCATGACGGAATTGGACCTGGCGAACGTTACAGTCCGGACCGGCGATGGGACGCAGGGCTGGCCGGAGCAGGCGCCCTTTGATCGTATCATCGTGTCCGCCGCCGCAGAGGACGCGCCATCGAAGCTGTTGGAACAATTGCGCCCCGGTGGCATTATGGTTCTGCCGGTTGGGCAGACGGACGACGTGCAGACCCTGATCAGGATCGAAAAGACCGAGAACGGCCTAGACTATCAGGAACTCACGAACGTGCTGTTCGTCCCGCTCGTTGCGGGAATGCCAAGCGGTCTGGACGAGCAACAGATCAGGTAGGGACAGGAGAGGTACGAGCAATGTCCGAGAGCACACGAAACGGATCCGGGCTGACGGTCGGACGCGCGAGCCGCGTCCTTGCATTCGTTCTGGTAGCGACGATGGCCGCGTGCTCGTCGAAACGGGACGCGCCTGCACCGGCTGAAGTCCGGGGGACCGACCCTAACATCGGTGCCAAGCGCGCTGGTGCCAACACGCTCAACAATCAGGTCGTCGCGAAACCCGATAGCAACGGCATCGTGACCTATGACGGATACCAATCTGTCATTGCGCGTAACGGCGACAGCGTAGCATCGGTTGCCGAGCGCATCGGCCTTTCGGCATCGGAACTCGGGGCCTACAATGGCTTGTCTGCCGGTTTCGCGCTGGAGCAGGGCCAGGAACTGGTGTTGCCGCCCCGCCCGGGCGGATACGGTCCGAACGGCGACCGTGCGGCCATAACCGCTCCTGCAGCGGGAACGGCGGTTGCAACCGCCTCGACGCCAGCAACAGGCTCGACGATACAACAAACGCCGATCGGCGCGGATCCTGCGGTCACTGCGAAGGGCGTTCCCGTACCATCCGAACAGGCGCCGGACGCCGGGCAAGACGCGTGGTCACCTGATCTCGCAGCAGCAGCGATCGATCGTTCCGTTGGTCTTCAGTCTGACGGTACGCTGGGGGCTCCACCAAGCGCGAATCAACCCGTACCACCTGAGCCGACGAAGCGCCGTGAACTGGAAAGCCCGGATCTTGGCCAGTACCAGACCGAAGCTTCAGCGACATCAGCACCGTTGCCCCGGCCTGAACCGGGCGCAACCGCCACGGGTTCTCCGCAAGACGATGCGGTCGACTCTGTGGTTGCCGCAGCGACTGCTGCACCAACCCCTGGGCTGAACTTGCGGCGCCCGGTTTCCGGACCCGTCGCCGTTGGTTTCAACAAGGGCGCAGGCCCGTCGCGGAATGATGGTGTCGACTTTGCAGCGCCCGCCGGAAGCCCGGTCGTCGCCGCAGCCGATGGCGAGGTCGCATTGGTCTCACAGTCGCTGAGCGGGCTCGGCACGATCGTTCTGGTGCGGCATCCGGATGAATACCTGACAGTTTATGGCCGGATTGATGGCGTGCTGGTCAACAAAGGGGACCGGGTCGTCGCAGGCCAGCAGATCGGTATCGTCTCGAATGCAGCGGCGCCGGCAGAGCCCCGGATGCATTTCGAAGTCCGGCGCGGTGCGGAAAGCCTGGATCCGATGTCGTTCTTCACGTCCTAGGGCGCCGATCCGCAGTATGGGGTATGCCGAGACGCGGTTGCGGGTTGCGAAGTCCCTGCCCAAGAACGCGATTGGAGCCGAGATCGGCGTCTGGAAGGGTGACTTTTCGGCGATCTTGTTGCGGGAGGCACAGCCATCCTGTCTGCACCTGATCGATCCCTGGCAAATCCAGAGCGATCCAGGCCATGTGGAGGCCTGGTACGGCGCATCTTCGGGCGTGGACATGGATGCGATCCATCAACATGTCGTCGCCCGCTTTGCGCGTGAGATCGGATTGGGTCAGATCAGCGTGCACCGCGCGACCTCGTATAACGCCATGCAAGCACTCGAGGACGCCAGTCTGGACTTCGTCTATGTCGACGGGGACCATGCCTACGAGGCCGTGAAGCTGGACTTGATGATGTCTTACGCCAAAATCCGATCTGGCGGATTGCTTTGCGTCGACGATCACCGGACCGGAAAATGGTGGGGCGATGGCGTGGTCCGTGCCGTAAACGAATTGTTGGGGACGTATTCGAGCGGAGCGCAGGTGATGTTCTGCGCTGACAGTCAGATGATCATCCGGAAGACTTTGTCTATGTGAGCAATCATGCGATTGCGCCGACACACGTCGATCAGGCTGGCATCGATACGCCCCTGCGACCCGCCAGATCCTGCACGAACTGCCAGGCGACCCGCCCCGAGACCGCACCGCGTGTCTGGCGCCACTCGATCGCCTCGGCGTGGAGGTCGTCGTCCGCGATGTCCAAACCGAAGCGACCGCAGTAGCCCCGGATCATCGCAAGGTATTCGTCCTGGCTGCAGGGATGGAAACCAAGCCACAGTCCGAACCGGTCGGACAAAGAGACTTTTTCTTCAGTCGCCTCGGATGGATTGATCGCCGAGGAACGCTCGTTCTCGATCATGTCGCGCGGCATCAGGTGGCGCCGGTTCGATGTCGCATAGAACAGCACATTCTCTGGCCGTCCCGCGACGCCGCCATCCAGTACCGCCTTCAAAGATTTATAGTGAGTGTCGTCCTTGTCGAAACTCAGATCGTCACAGAACACCAGGAAGCGTTGATCAACCTCACGGACCTGATCCATCAATCGCCCGATCGTCGGGATGTCCTCGCGCTGAATCTCGACCAGATGGATCCCGCCGGTCTCCTCGAATGCCGCTGCGTGAGCGGCCTTGACCAGCGAGGACTTGCCCATGCCACGCGCACCCCAGAGCAAGGCGTTGTTCGCCGCGAACCCGCGCGCAAAGTTCAGCGTGTTCTCCATCAGGGTGTCGCGGGCGCGGTCTATGCCGACCAGCAGATCCATCTCGACCCGGTTGACCCGTGGCACTGGCATCAGATGGTCCGGCTCGGTCGTCCACATCCATGCATTCGCCGCTGTCCAGTCCGGCAGCGGCCAGGGTGCAGGCGCGATCCGCTCCAGCGCCCCGGCAATCCGCTCCAGCGCTGCCAGGGTTCGTTCGTTTTGGTCGATCATGACGAGCCCCCCGTACTCTGCTCATTCAGATAGGCCTTCAAGAGAGCGTTCTGCTCAGCCTCGGTCGACTGCGCCGCGCCCGGCATCGCGTCGCGCCATGGCGCGCGACAATCGACAAAGATTTCCTCGGTGATACCCAGGTCGGTTTGATCGTCGAGCAATCCGACAGTGACATACTTCACCGGTCCGTCCATCATCCGCCAATAAAGCGGCGTGCCACACTCCGCGCAGATCGCCCGCACACCCCAGTCGCTGATTGAGAACTCCTTGATATTTTCATCGCTGACAAACGTTACCTTGGAAACCGGAACGCTCATCATAGGCCCGCCGCCCGTCCAACGCTGGCATTGCGTACAGTGGCAGGCGACGATCGCCAGCTTTGACAGAACAGCATCCAGGCGTACCGCCCCACATAGGCAGCCGCCGCTCCGCTCCATCATGGCATGGTTCTCCCGCAGACCCGTTCAGAGGCCCTTTTCCGCCGCAGCATGATCGGGCTCATCCTCGTCATCCCAGTCTTCTTCTTCCTCTGCCGCACGACGCTTTTCGAACCCTCGCACAAGATGGATCGAGATCTCGTAGAGGATGTAGACAGGAATGCCGAGCAGGAACTGGCTGATCACGTCTGGTGGTGTGACAAGTGCTGCCAGGGCCGCGATTCCGACGACCGCGTACTTTCTGCCCTTCGAAAGTTGCTCGGACGTCAGAATTCCGACTCGACCGAGCAACGTCAGGAGCACAGGCAATTGAAAGGACATGCCGAAGGCGAGCAGCATCACCTTGATGAAGCCGACATATTCCGAAAACCGGTTGTTGTTTTCGATCTGAATGGCGCCATCGGTTGCCGAGGCTTCCGCAAAGGTGATTAGAAAGTTCAGCGCCAGCGGGATAACTAGGTAATAGGCCAGCGCCGCACCCAGGCAGAACAGAAAAGGCGTCGCAATCAGGAACGGCGCAAAGGCGTGCTGCTCGTTGCTGTACAAGCCGGGTGCCACGAACAGCCAGACTTGCCACGCGACCACGGGAAAGCCGAAGAAGAACCCGCCCCAGAGAGCAAGGTTCATAAAGGTGAAGAATGTCTCTTGCGGACTCAGAGATTGGATCACGGCATCTGGATCAGCCCGCAGCAGAGGCCCGGACAAGAAATCCCACATCTGGAAGCGGAAAACGAAACAGACGACCGTGAACGCGCCGATCGCGATCAACGACCAGACCAACCGCTTGCGCAATTCGATCAGGTGCTCGATCAGCGGAGCCGAGCTTTCCTCGATATGCTTCTCGGTCATGGAGCGGCGGCCTTGGACGTACTCTCGTCGGTGGCAGGCGCGGGCGCTGGAGCAGGCTCGACCGCAGGCGTTGGTGCCTCGGCCGAGGTCGTATCGACCATACCCGGATCGGGCTCTTCCGCAGGCTCAGGCTTTGCCGCCGCGACTGGCGTTTCTTTCTTTTCCGGGGTATCGCCCGATCCGTTTAGGAAGGATTGAGCGTTCTGTGCCTGCTTCTTGAAGTCGTCCAGGGGGTTGATCTTGCGGATGTCCTGCAGATCTTTGAACGCCGACATCTCGGTATCACGGGCCGCGTCAGTCATTGCACGCTGGAAGTCGCGCGCCATGCCGCGCACCTTGCCGACCCACTGTCCGACCGACCGCAACAGCGACGGCAGATCCTTGGGGCCGACCACGATCAGCGCCAAGGCGCCGATCACCAGCAGTTCCTGCCAACCGATATCCAGCATGGGTCCGCGCGCCGGACGCCCGGCGTCAGGCCTTGTCCTTTGCCGTTTCCGGCGTCACGTCGATGGTCTGATTTGCGGTTTCTTCAGCCTTGTCATCGACCTTGGCGGTGTCCGGATCCTCGGCCATGCCCTTCTTGAAACTCTTGATGCCTTTCGCGACATCGCCCATCAATGCCGAGATCTTGCCGCGTCCAAACAGCAGGACCAGCAGGACGACAACAATGGCAATCTGCCAGATGCTCGGAGCCTTTAGCCCTCTCCCATTCTCTGTTCACATGCGGGCCTCGGGCCCGTCTCTGGCCATGACATATGGGATGAGACGCCCAGCGCAAAGCCCTGATGGTAGTTAACGTCGATTTATTCCGCAGCCCAGGGTGTGGCAACCCTGCTCTGATTGACGCAGGGAAAGACGAAACAGCGGTCACGCCGCAGGCCCAGCCACATCGTTGTACCCGGCTCAGGCAGGTAGGCATATGGTACAGTTGCCCGAATGATCTCGCTCGAATGGTCCATCCGAACCTCGATCAGGCTTTGCGCGCCGACAAACCGAGAGCGCACAACCACGCCACGCGCATGGGCACCGCATTCCGGGGTGTTCGGCGGCGCCGTGCCCTTGTCCTCGTGGATATCCAGATGCTGCGGGCGGACGACGATCTCGACATCCGCATTGTCGACCAGCCCCGGTGTCAGGAACAACCCGAACGGTGTCTCGGTCTGGAGACCTTGCACCACACCGTGAACCACGTTGATGTCCGAGAAGAAGGCCGCAGCCAGACGATCTACCGGGTAGTTATAGACATGATATGGGGCGCCGACCTGCACGATGCGTCCAGCCCGCATAAGCGCGATCCGGTCCGCCATGCGCATGGCCTCATCCGGTTCGTGCGTGACGAGCAAAACGGCGGTGCCTTCATCCTTCAGAATCGATAGCGCCTCATCGCGAACTTCGTCGCGCAGACGGTTGTCGAGGCCGCTGAACGGTTCGTCCATCAGCATTATGCGCGGTTTCGGCGCCAATGCACGGGCCAAGGCCACGCGCTGTTGTTCGCCTCCCGACAGCATGTGCGGGTACTTCGAGCCGTAGTCCGCCAACCCGACACGTGCCAGATAGTTGGCCACGATCTTTCGCCGACCCGATTGCTGCCGAGTCAACCCGAAGGCGACGTTCTCAGCGACGGTCAGATGCGGAAAGAGCGCGAAATCCTGAAACATCAGACCGATATGGCGCTCTTCCGGTGGAGCGTGACGCCCCTCGCCCGAGACGACCTTGCCATCGACCAGCACACGGCCCGACCGTTGTTCTTCGACGCCCGCCGCCATCCGCAGTGTTGTCGACTTGCCGCATCCCGACGGTCCGAGCAGGCAAACCACTTCCCCAGCGTCGACATCCAAAGACAGATCGTCGACGGCGACCAAGCCATCAAAGACGCAGGTCAGCCGGTCAAGCGACAGGCGCGGCTCGGTCACTGAGGTGGCCTGATCAAGCGGCACGGTCTTCCCTGAGTCATTCCGTCGGACAATCATCAGTTAGCAACCGGTCGCTTTCAGTGCAATCCCTTGACGGTTTTTGGCATGACCGATTGAATTTGACAGTGCATCCGTGTGGAAACTTGGAGGATCCCATGGCATTCACAATCTCATCCAGTCCGCGCGTGCGGCCCAGCCCGTTCTATCACGCGACAATCGCGGACGGCGTGGTGTCGTTCACAACCTACAATCACATGATGATGCCAACCAGTTATGGCGACCCGATGGCCGAGTACTGGCGCCTGATCAACGGCGTGGCGATGTGGGATGTCGCGGTTGAACGCCAGGTCCAGTTGAAGGGGCCGGACGCTGGCAGGCTGGCGCAAATCCTGGTTCCGCGAAACCTGTCCAAGCTGAAGGTTGGTGTCGGTTGGTACGTCCCGGTCTGCGATCACGACGGCGTTCTAATAAACGACCCGGTTTTGTTGAAACTGGCCGAGGATCTCTATTGGTTCTCTATCGCTGACCAAGACATGCTGTTCTGGGCGCGGGCGATCGCCGGCGAACGCAAGCTGGATGTGGACGTCACCGAACCGGACGTGTCCCCCCTCGCGATCCAAGGGCCGATGGCCGAGGACGTCGTGGCCAGCCTGTTCGACGACTCGATCCGCGATATCGGTCACTTCCGGTTTCGCGAAATGGAACTCGAGGGTATTCCGCTGATCGTCGCGCGTTCGGGTTGGTCCAAACAGGGTGGCTTCGAACTATACCTGCGCGATGCCTCGCGCGGTCTCGATCTTTGGCACATGGTCAAGCAGGTAGGCGAACCCTGGGATATCGGACCCGGATCACCAAACCCAATGGAGCGCGTCGAAAGCGGGTTATTGTCGTGGGGCGGAGACACCGACGACCAAACCACGCCATTCGACGTCGGCATGGGCCGCTTCGTTCACACTGATCTTCCGGACGACATCGTGGGGATCAAAGCACTACGCCGCATCAAGGAGCGCGGCCAAAGTCGCGATCGTCTGGGTGTGGTCCTCGATATCGAGGGCGAGATCGGCTATTATGACCGCAAAGGCAAGGTCTTCAAGGGCTCCACCGATGCAGGCCACATCACTGCGACGTGCTGGTCGCCCCGCCTGGAACGCAATATCGGAATATGTCTTGTCGGGCATGGTGTGGGTCCCGGCGACACGGTGACGGTCGACCTTCCCGATGGACGTCAATGCCAAGGCGAGATGACGACGCTTCCTTTCCTATAGACGACACTCGCGGATCCTTGCGAAACTTTGAACATCTGATCGGAGAGTCTTCGCAAGGATCTTTCTTAAATTTCAAATTGAATTCAAATATGCATTCCTTATGTAGCTGACGTGAACGTAAACGAAACTCTTTCTGTTGGATTGACGCAATGACCGGTATCGATACACGAGACGACTGGTCCGCTGCGGCTTTGGAAGCCTGCCGGAGCTACAATGACCTGATAGCTTTGATCGATCAGTTGCCGATCGACGAAGGAACGGAACTCGCCCGACAAATGGCAACAGATCTTGTTTTCCGCCTCGCCGGATGGCGCAGCGCGGAACCAGGTGTAGATGCAGCGCTGACTAGCATTAGCGCCGTCTGTCAGTCTTGCCTGTTCGACATGTCGCGCGCATGAACGCGACAGTGACTTAACATTGGCCGAAGGCTTCGCTATAGCCGCGCCCATGTTAGACGACGATACACTCCGGGGTCACAATGCTCCCGTTCTGCCGCCCGAGATTTCTCGGCGCCGGACATTCGCGATCATTTCGCACCCTGATGCGGGCAAAACGACCCTGACCGAAAAGCTGCTGCTATATGGCGGCGCGATCCAGATGGCCGGGCAGGTTCGCGCAAAGGGCGAGGCACGGCGTACGCGCTCGGACTTCATGAAGATGGAGCAAGATCGCGGAATCTCGGTGTCGGCGTCCGCCATGTCATTCGAGTACAACCGTCACTGGTTCAACCTGATCGACACGCCAGGCCACGAAGACTTCTCCGAGGATACGTATCGAACGCTCACTGCTGTGGACGCTGCGATCATGGTGATCGACGGTGCCAAGGGCGTTGAAAGCCAGACCCGGAAACTGTTCGAGGTGTGCCGTCTGCGCGATCTGCCGATCCTGACCTTCTGCAACAAGATGGATCGTGAAAGCCGGGATACGTTCGAGATCATAGATGAAATCCAGGAGCTTCTGCAGCTCGACGTGGCGCCGGCATCCTGGCCGATCGGCATGGGCCGTGACTTCGTCGGCGCCTACGACATGCTTGCCGACAAGGTCGAGGTCATGGACAGGGCCGACCGCAACGTTGCCGCCGAGTCGATCAAGGTCGAAGGCCTCGACGATCCAAAGATCGCGTCCCACGTGCCGGAGCAGCAACTCGACCAGTTGCGCGAGGAGGTCGAGATGGCGCGCGAATTGCTGCCGTCCTTCGACCAGCAGAGCTTCGATGATGGCAATCTGTCACCGATCTGGTTCGGCTCGGCGATCAATTCGTTCGGTGTGAAAGAACTGCTGGACGGCATCGCCAACCATGCCCCTCCCCCGCAACCACGCCCGACGTGAGCTCGACTTTTCTCGGCCGATGTGATGATGGTTTCGGGCTTTGTGTTCATAGTTCTGGCGAACATGTACCCGAAGCTCCGCGACCGCGTGGCCTTCGTCCGGCTCTGTTCCGGGCACTTCTCGCGCGGCATGAAACTGCATCACGTTCGGTCGAAAAAGCCAATGGCGATCTCGAACCCCGTGCTGTTCCTTGCCGCCGAACGCGAAACCGCCGAGGACGCCTGGGCCGGTGACATCATCGGCATCCCGAACCACGGCCAGCTCCGGATCGGCGACGCACTAACCGAGGGCGAGGCGCTGCGCTTCACAGGCATTCCATCGTTCGCACCGGAGCTACTGCAAAACGTCCGTGCCGCAGACCCGTTGAAAGCGAAGCATCTCGACAAGGCCTTGACCCAGTTCGCCGAGGAAGGGGCCGCGAAACTCTTCAAACCGAACATCGGCGCAGGCTGGATTGTCGGTGTTGTCGGCCAACTTCAGTTCGAGGTGCTCGCCAGCCGGATCGAACTGGAATACGGCTTGCCGGTCCGCTTCGAGTCCACCCAGTACATCAGCGCACGCTGGATTTCCGGTCCGAAGGATAAGCTCGACGATTTCATCAACAGGAACAAGGGTCAGATGGCGGTCGACCATGATGGCGACCCGGTCTACATGACCCGATTGCAATGGGACATCGATCGGGCCGAACGCGATTGGCCCGAGGTTGCTCTGTCGACCACGAAAGAAACGCACGTCTAATTCGCATCGAGCGTACGTGCGTAACGTGGTGTCCCAGGGTTGGCCCGGGACCACCTTGACGTTCTATAGGGCATCTCTGGTCGAGCCGCGATACAGTGTGATCAAACGCAGATCGGAGTGACCCATCGGGCCTCAGACCGGCGTCAGGAACTTCGAGAACACCCAACCGACAAAGCCCGCTCGGGTCCGCACCTGCCACCAATTCCCAACCACCGCGATCCGCTCAACCACCGAGCGTTCTGGCAGCGACCCCTTTTTCGTTCCGCTTGGGCCGTCACGAAAATTCAGACGCGACGGCGCGACATCGACGACGCGGTATCTCGGCAGCTTCATTTCCTCCGGGATTTCTTCCGGATCGTCATCGGTTTCATCCAGAATCGCGGCAACGCGGCTGCGCATCAGATCGCCGACCTCCTTGTGCCCCTGCACATCGTCATCAAACGCGAGACGCGTGATGTCCCATTTGTTCTTTTGCTTAATGTGGAGATTGGGCTCGACCTCGGCGTGGGTCAGGATCGTCTCTGGCGTGATCATGATGTTGTAGCGCTCGGCGAGTTGTGCGATCGCTTTCAACGCCGTTTCCCATTGGTCTTCTGTCATCGGGTGATTGCCCGGATCGAACGGCCGCTCGCGTGCTCCGGCCATGCAGCAGAGCGAAATCCCAATCGCGCCGGTGTTCGCCTTTGCCGTGTGAGCTGCGTACTTTCCGCGTACCGGCCGTTCATTGTCAGCGATTGTGAACTTACCGCGCACGAGTTTGCCGTCACCCTCAACCAGGACGTGATAGGCCTTCTTATCGGTGCTGTTTGCCTTATGCCCGCCAGCGGTCCAGTGAATGTGGATCCGCCGCATGCTTGCGTTGGGCATCCAGCTTTTTGGAATAGGACCTGCCATGGTTTCCTCCTGAAATTTCTTTCCGTGGAGGAGAGTGTAGCACCTGATCCTTGGCGTCGGTGTAAGTATTGCTACAGCGCGCACGTCCACAACACACGCCGTCGTAAGAAGATGATCGGTTGTATTCAGACAATGGCAGCAAAGATGACACCCGATAGGATCGCGCCTCCAATTCCGAACGCAACGTACAGGAGGAAGACCGGCCGTTTGACCAGAGCAAACACAGCCGCCATAGCAGGGATGCAACTCACAGCGCCTGCGACCAGGAACGACATCGCAGCGCCGTCGCTCATGCCCTGCTCCATCAAGCCGGCAACCAGAGCAGGCGCCGCATAGCCGTTCAGGTAAGCCGGTGCTCCAACCAACGCGCCCAACACGATGGGCCAGAGCCCTTCGCCACCGACGACTGCCCCAACCTGTTCTGCCGGGACATGGTGGATCAGAAGGCCTTCCAACAAGTAAGCCAGAGCCAGCCACTTTCCCAGGAACAGCGCGTTTTCAAGGGCAGCGTCACGGAAGGTGTCACGCCGGTCGGCATGCTCCCAGAACCGCCATACCGGCTTGCCGTTCAGCGGGTTCGGACCGCAGCCGCAACAGCCGCCCGCCTTGGCCTGTTTCAGTGGATCCGGGAAGAACCCCGCGCGCAACAACGCCATCGTTATGAAACCACCCATCAGGCCAACGCCGACAGCCGCCACGGTCTTGCCGATCGCGAACTCAAGGCCCAATGCACCTGTCGTGATCGCGAAGGCCGGAGGGTCCATCAGCGGCGACGCCAGCCAGAATGCCATCACAGCCGACAAAGGCGTTCCAGCCGCGAGCAACGCGGCGACGAAGGGTATGACTTCGCACGAACAGAATGGCGCCAGTCCGCCGATCAGCGCTGCGAACAGGATCATTTGCGTTTCGCGCCCCTGAAACGCCTTACTGACGACGCCCTCGGCGCCCGTTGCCTTGAGCATGGCAATAAGACCGATGGCGATGGCCATGTAGGGAAGTGTTCCCGCGAAAGCCTCGATCGCTGTCCCGAGAACATCCTCTGCCTTTGAGTCGAAAGCCAGGACGATCAACGGGATCATCAGCACAATCAACCAGACGGCATCCGCGCCGCGCAGTGTGGAAACAATCGACGCCCAGCGCCGCAAAACCATTTCGGTCATGATTCGACTCCTAATTCCTTATTTCATAAATATTCGAATTATTTATGATGCCACCGTCCAGCCCTTCCCGGTTTGACTTTTTGCAATGTATCACCGATATATGCCCTGCACGAAGCAGGCGCCGATACGGGCGCCGCGGCCGCGCGAACTTGCGGCCACACACAGCCGCAATGACGCGAAAGGCACCGCATGCAGTTCTCTGAACTGAACCTTGATCCCAGGGTTCTTAAGGCCGTTGATGAGGCCGGATATACGACGCCGACGCCAATCCAGGCAGAGGCTATTCCCCACGCGCTCGAGGGACGTGACGTCCTCGGCATCGCGCAGACTGGCACGGGCAAGACTGCGTCATTCACACTTCCGATGATCACCGCACTGGCCAAGGGCCGGGCACGGGCGCGGATGCCGCGCAGCTTGATCCTCTGCCCGACACGTGAACTGGCCGCACAGGTGTCCGAGAACTTCGAGACTTATGGAAAGTACCACAAGCTCTCGATGGCACTTCTGATCGGCGGTGTGAACTTCGCGAACCAGGACAAGCTCATCGACCGCGGTGTGGACGTCCTGATCGCCACACCGGGACGTTTGCTGGATCACTTCGAGCGCGGCAAGCTGATGCTCACAGGCATTCAGGTCATGGTGGTCGACGAAGCCGACCGTATGCTCGACATGGGCTTCATTCCCGACATCGAGCGCATCTTTAATCTCACACCCTTCACGCGCCAGACGCTGTTCTTCTCGGCCACTATGCCGCCGGAGATCACGCGTCTGACCGATACTTTTCTGTCAAATCCGGTTCGGGTCGAAGTCGCGCGTCAGGCAACCACAGCCGAAACTGTGACCCAGGCGCTTTGCAGCTTCCGACCAACGCGCAAGGACACGGCCGACAAGGAAAAGCGCAACTGCTTGCGGGCACTGATCGACGGCGAAGGCGAAAAGCTGACCAACGCCATCATCTTCTGTAACCGCAAGCGCGATGTCGGCATCGTTTTCAAATCATTGGAGAAGCACGGCTACTCCTCGGGCGCTTTGCACGGCGACCTCGAGCAATCGGTTCGTATGGCCACGCTAAATGCCTTTCGTGACAACAAGATCCGTATTTTGGTTGCGTCCGACGTTGCGGCGCGGGGGCTGGACATTCCCTCGGTCAGCCACGTGTTCAACTACGACGTTCCGACACATTCCGAGGATTACGTCCATCGGATCGGCCGTACGGGACGCGCCGGGCGCGAAGGCAAGGCCTTTACAATTGCACTGCCCTCGGACGAAAAATATGTCGGCTTCATACAAGAGCTGATCAAACACGACATCCCGAAGGTGGACCTGCCCGAGGGCGTCCTCGTCAAGGATGACGATCGTCGCCCACGCAAGAGTGAAGAAAACACACAAAAGACTTCTGAGAAGTCTTCTTCACGCCGCGAACCACGGTCCTCACGTCATGCACAAGATGATGAACCGCGGCAGGAAAGTCCCCGCAGTGACAATCGTCGGCGCGGTGGACGCAGGGATGGTCATGGCGCTCCGGTGGTCGGCATGGGCGACCACGTGCCAGCGTTTCTTCTGCGTGAGATCCGACCCAAGAAGACTGTGGAGAAACTGGACCCTTCTGCAGAAGCGGCAGATGGAGCGCTAGCCCAAGCCCCCAATATCCCTGAGGAAGCCGCTGACGCGGCTTGAACGGCAATGGGCGGCGCGCTTCAGCACACCGCCCACTCTTGAACCGCTTGACGTCAAAACTTGCGAAGCAGCAATCCGCGCGATGCCCGTCGGCCAATGCTCTCGTTCGCTAGAGCCAAATCATCAATCAAGGCAACGTGTTTTTCCCATATGACGGCACAGCTCGCCTGCAAGGTCGACAGGTTCTCAAACCGTTCCCGGAAGTACTGCAGAGCAAACGCATCCGAGTTCTTCAGGAGACGCTGGGTACGTTCAAGTTCGTAGTCGAACCGCGGTTTGAACTCTTCGTGGAGCTGCGCGTGCTTCAGGCAATCATCGGCATGCGCGGTCTGTGCTGACATCGCGCTTACGGTGATTGCGGCGGCAATAAACATGGTCTTCAACATAGTGTTTCTCCTAATCAGATTGGTTTGAATGTCTTCAGGCCGGGCGTTCGGGAATGGCTGGCGCCTTTACGAAATCGACAGTGCGAGCAACCATGTCGCCGGTCGCCAATCCGACCGTGAATATGATCATCGACGCGACGACGACACTTAGCGAGCGCTTGCGCAGACACTTGATGTCCATGCAGAGCAGCAAGCCCAGCAGGCCCGTCAGCGCGATGCCCAGCACATTGCGACACCAGTCTGGCGGTGAAAAACGTACGTCAACGACGTGCAGAAAAACGAGCAGGATCATGCCGAGAATGGCGCCGCCGATCAGAAGTCTGAGAACGTCCTTGGGCGCAAAGTCAAATATGCTTTTGACAGCGGTTTCCATAATAATTTCCTCATGAAAAATCTAATATGTCTAAAATGGGGACAGATCTTGATCAATCAAGATGCCATTCTGACATGTTCTATGATTTTTCAGAGATCTCGAACCGCTGCGTTCACTCCTCCAAACGAGATACGATCACCGTCACCACCGGGCGTTTTCCCCAAACGCGGCCAGTGACGCGGCGGACCGCACGGGCTGCCAGTTCCTCGATACCGCTGTCGGTCCGGCGCGTCTTCCGCGGCGCGCCCTCGATTTCGTCGTCAATCTCCTCGGCGATCATGTCGTGCAGCGGCATATGAAAGCCTTCTCCGTCCTTCGGTGCGCCGAGACAACGTACCTGTGGATCGGCAAGCAAGTCGCCATCTTCATCAATCACCAGAGCGGCGATCACCTGACCCTGCCGCGCCAGCTTCAGGCGCTCCCTTATCACGCCGTCCAGCGCACCGATTTTAGCATGGCCATCGATGTAAACTCGGCCGGTCTCGACACAATCGACTGGGCCTGGAGCGTTTCCGTCCAGACGCACCATCGTGCCGTTCGGCGCGACCAGTCCATGTGCGGCACCCCATTGACCGGAGAGATCGGCATGCTCGACCAGATGCCGGTGTTCGCCATGCAAGGGCACCGCAACCTGTGGCCGAACGATCTTGTAGAGCCGTTCGAGATCTCCACGCCGTGCATGGCCCGAGACATGGATCCGCTCCATCTCACCGTCGATCACCTTGATGCCCTGTTCGGACAAGCGATTGTAAAGGCGATAAATCCCGGCCTCGTTGCCCGGGATGGTCTTGGACGAAAATAACACGGTATCGCCTTCAGACAATTCCACGGTCGGATGAGACCCCGCCGCGATCCGCGCCAGCGCTGCGCGGTTCTCACCCTGGCTGCCCGTCACAAGATAGAAAACGTTTTCCGCCGAAATGTTCGCTGCATCATCTACGGATGCCGAATAAGCGAGATCGGTCAACGAGCCGGTCTCGGCGGGCG
>ERZ1740062.373-NODE-373-length-26571-cov-7.494079_pt1 | contig 26571 bp, 18 predicted proteins | sample MGYA00581741_ERZ1740062 | MGnify/ENA primary metagenome ERZ1740062 (study PRJEB43018, sample SAMN04849747) | marine metagenome | isolation source: floating plastic debris | place: Pacific Ocean | collected 2008-09-01 | study: EMG produced TPA metagenomics assembly...
ACCCGCACATGGGTCCGGTCAGCCATGTCGAACTGCCAGAGCTTTACGAAGATGGTCGTGCCCGGCTTCGACCCCGGCGTGTGCGACGACTCCGGCGGATTGCGGATGTAGCTTCCCGCCGGGAAGTCGCCATGTTCGTCCGAGAACACGCCGTCGAGGACAAAGAACTCCTCTCCACCGGTGTGGACGTGTGGCGAAAACTGGCTGTCCGGTGCATAGCGTACGATGGTGGTGGCACGGGCAACTTCGTCACCGATCCGATCCAGCATCCGTCGATCGACGCCGGGCATCGGACTGGACTTCCACGGGATGTCCTCGGCGTGCATCGAGACGCGCTTGGAGAAATCTGCGTTGAGTTCCATCGACTTGATCCTTCTATCTACCTATCGGTTGATCGGGCACGTTCACGCGGCGCGTGCAACGGCAGGACGGACGGCAACGCGGGCGCGCCAATCATGCAGATGGGTCAACGCGTCAGGTATGCCTACCCCCGCAAAGTCGGCAAAGCCAAGTCCCGCATAGGCGGTGATGTCGGCCATGCTGAACGTGTCGCCCGCGATCCAGGGGCTGCCGGCGAGAACGTCGTTTAGATACTCCATGCCCTTCAGCGCGCGTTCGCGGCGATGCTCGCCCCAGTCCGCGCATTGGTAGGTCTCGATATCCGGTCCCAATCCCGGCGTCGCGTGATGGAAATAGTCCCCGACCGCATCGAGCAGTCCGTTCTCTGCACGCCTTTGCATCATGTGGACAACGCCGCGCTCCCTTGCCGTCCGACCGGTCAGGGTGCGTTCACCGGCAAGGCCGTCCAGATACTCGGTGATGGCCGTGCACTCCGCGATGACGGTGCCGTCGTCCAGTTCCAATGCCGGGACGGTACCGGTCGGGTTCTTCGCCAGGAACGCGGCCGTGCGGTGTTCACCGTTCGGCACGTCGACCGGCACGAACTCGATCGTGTCTGTCAGGCCCTTCTCGGCCACTGCAATCCGGATCCGGGCTGGGTTTGGAAACCCGGGTGCTTCGTAGACTCTCATCGCGCATCTCCATTATATATCTATCAGTAGATAGGTGATTAAATAGATTTGCATCCTGATTCTGTCAAGCCTATCTATCGATAGGTGAGGCGGGACTCAGTGCAGCGTGTGGAGGCAAGGAATGAGCGATACGAAGACAGCCCTGATGGATGCGGCCGAGCAGCGCATGCGCGCGGGCGGTTATCACGCATTCAGCTTTCGGGATCTCGCGGACGATCTCGGCATCAAGAGCGCGAGCGTGCACTATCACTTCCGTCAGAAAGAGGATCTAGGCGTCGCTGTCGTTGAACGGTACAGCGAGACCTTCTTCAAATCGGTTGCGGCCTTGGTCGAAACCGGTCTCACGCCGGTCGAAGCCTATGCCCAGGCTTACCGCGACGCCTTTCAGGAATCAGAGACGGGATGCCTGTGCGGTATGCTCGGGGCCGAGACCCGAGGTCTTCCGGAACGCGTCGCCCTGGCGGTTTCGGCGTTCATGGACCAGAACATTGACTGGGTCGTCGGTGCGTTGCCGAATGACCTGCCGGATGAGGCCCGGCGCCAGGGGGCGGTTCAGGTGGTCGCGAGCCTGCAGGGTGCCTTGATGCTCGCCGTCAGTCTCAACGACGCCTGGATGCTCGATGCGATTGTTGAAGGTTTGCGCGCGGAATAGACGCTAATCTGTAGGGGCATCTTTGGAGAACCGGTGGATGCCTTGGGCATAGTTTCGACCGTTCGCGATGTAGAATTCGGCATTGGCGATATTGGCGGCGCGATTGTCCCGTGTCGCGACGACCTTGCCCGGAACACCGGCGACCACGGCGTTTTCTGGTACGATCATACCTTCGCGAACGATGGAATGCCCGGCAATGATCGCATTATCGCCGATGACGGCGCCGTCCATCACGGTCGCGTTGATCCCGACCAAAACGTTATCGCCAAGCGTCGCTCCGTGGATCGTGGCGTGATGGGTTATCGAGCACATTTCGCCGATGATCGTCGGATGCTCGTACCCGACGTGGATCATCACGTGGTCCTGTACATTCGATCCGCGCCCGATCCGAACCTCGTGAAGCTCCGAGCGAATGACGGCGAAGGGCCAGACCGAGCAATCGGGTCCAATCTCTACCTGCCCATAGATAAGGGCCGTTTCGTGCACGAATGCAGCGGGGTCGATCATGACCCGGTCGCCAAAGCGGTGATCAGTCTTCACGATCATCCAGATAGTCCTGGGTGGTCCGTATCTTTGGCCGGTCGCCCATCTGGAACGGATTGTCTGAAGCCTTGAACTGTGCGTTCACCCGGCAGTCGTCACACATCTGGATCAGCCGCGCGTTGTCCGAGTTCGTGAACATCGAATGCACGCCCTCCAGTTTCGTGACGATCTTCTCGATCGTGGACTTCACGCCAAATGGTTTCCCGCACTCGACGCAGCAGAAGGGCTCCTCGCCATGGAGCTCCCGCGTGGCCAGCGCCGAAGGACGCAGATCAAGTTGCGGGACAAGCTCGATCGCAGTCTCTGGGCAAACGGTCGCGCAAATCCCGCATTGCAGGCACGCTTCCTCGCGAAAGTTGACCTCCGGCTTGTCCGGATTGTCGCCGAGTGCACCGGGCGGGCAGAGCGACACGCAAGCGAGGCAAAGCGTGCACTTCTGCGTATCGATCTTGATCGTTCCGTAAGGTGCGCCCGCTGGCAGGGGAAGTGGCACCTCCGGAGCGCCACCCAGGATCGCAGTCGCCGCGAGGCGCGTGACTTCCCGGCGTCCTCCCAACGGCAAGATTGTACCGTGGTCCATCGGCGGTGCTTCGGTGCTGTAAAGCTGCTGCGAAAGTGCATCCGGGTCGTCAACATCAACCCAGCCGATCCGGTTAGGAGCGCCCGCTGCCGCGATTGCGCGCGCGATCCCTATCTGCGCATCGATAGGTTGACGTTCGGTCCGAGGTCCCGGCAGGATGTGGACATGCGCAAACCCGACCGCGAGAGCGGCAAGCATCTCGGCATGCCCAAACGCACCGAGTGAAGCGAGTTCGAACGGAATGACGTCCGCAGGCACGCCACGTCCGAAGCGCGCTGCAAGGCTGATCATCTCAGCGCCGTGATCGTCATGCACCAGCAGGCGCGGTGCGGCACCGCCTGCCTTGCGATAGGTCTCGGCCAGAGTGCGCAGCCGGGTGAAGGTATGCTGGACTGGCGGATCGTCGGCCGAGGCAGCGCCGGAGGGGCATACGGCGGCACAGGCACCGCAGCCCGCGCAGACGTTCGGATCGATCGAAACGCTCTCGCCCGCCGGCAAAATCGCCGAGGTCGGGCAGAGATCCAGGCATCGGGTGCATCCGGTCTGTTCGGCCCGGGAGTGTGCGCAGAGGTTCGCGTCGAACCGGATGTAGAGCGGCTTCTCGAACGTTCCGACAAGATGGCTCGCTTCGAACAACACACGCTCGACGGCCAGTGGGTCCGCCGGGTCGGCGCGCAGGTAGCCGTCGCGCTTTTGGTGTGCCGGGAACATCGGCGCGTCGCCTGTCAGATCGACGATCACGTCGCAATCCGATTTCGCGCCATTGACAGGCGATGTGAAGGTGCGCGCGCCGCGCCCTGCGGGTGACCATTCGCAAAAGCCATCGACGGTCACGCTGAATTGGCCGAGTGCGCCCGCAGCGTTTGAAACGCGGCCTGCGACGACGTCTATCTGCGCGCCGGTAGGTGGATGCAAATCTCCCGCTTCCGGGATCATGCACGTGACCGCCAGGGTCGTCGATAGACGCGCAGCGGCTGGCAGGGCGACATCCGGCTTGCCTATCACCAGGCAGACACCGCCGGAGACGACATCCATCGCGGGAACCTCGGGCGCGGGCAGTCTGGCCTCGGCAATCAGCGCTGCCATTTTCGGGCTCGCGTCGCGGTCGTCCGACCATCCGGCGCGGTCGCGAATGTCGATGCAGGTCAATCGATCCGTTGCTCCGAGATCCTCGGCGAGATCGCGGAAGCTTTCGGCCTCCTGTCCGCACGCGATGATCACGTCGCCGGTTTGCAGAGCTTGCGCGGCCCGGGCGGCCTCATCACGGCAGAGATAGGTACCTACCTTCTGGCAGGTCAGTCCGCAGCCTTGTGCGATCGCTTCGGCATCGACACGCATCGACCCGGTGCAGTCGCACAGCAGCAGCGTTGGCTCGGACATGGCTCCCTCCCGTGATGGCCGCTGTCGCCGCGACCTGCCGGGCATTCCTAAAGCAAGTCGGGCGCCAGGCAAGCGTGCTGTGCTTGACGGCGGGTGCCCCTGCGGCTCTAGTGCGCGCCATGACGGACACAAAGGACGAAAGCGCATCAGCGAACCTTTCGAACAGGGAGGCTTCGATCCCGGTCGGTGTGGTGATCCGCAAACAACCCGGTGTCACGCGCTGGGCGAAGTGGATATGGCGCGCAGTGGCGGTTCTGCCGGGGGCAAAGCCCGCCGAGTGGTACGAGATGCGCCGCGATGGAGACGCTGTCGAGTATCACGCCGCGACGGTGGATCTGGAGGTGCACCGAAAGGAAACCGAAGGATACCGCGTTTCCCTGTCGACCGATCCGCCGAGTGTCTATGTCGTTCTGCGTCCAACCGAGGACCCCGAGGCAGAGCATGAGGTCGAGGTTTTCCGCGTGACGGCCTCGGCGTTCGAGGCGCAGGATTACCTCGACAGTGGCGAGGAGATTGTCGAACCGGTTCCGATGCCCCCGCAGCTTCTGGCGTGGCTGACCTCGTTCGTTGAAGTGCATCATGTCGATGAGGAATTCCACAAACGCAAACGCAAGCGGTGGAAAGAAGACCTGGTCGAGGATGGCAAGGGTGACGCGCGGGTTCGGCAGGAAGCGGACGTCTATCGATCGCCTGCGTCCAAGAGGACTGTACATTGAGCCGCGAGACGGACGGCTTCCTGGGCCGGTGGTCCGCACGCAAGCAGGCGGCGCGGCAACCGGAACCGGAGGAGGAGGGCCAAAGCGATGTGGCCGCCCCGGAGGTCCCAGAGGAAGACAAGCGCACCGAGGCGGAAATCCTGGACGAGTTGGGCCTGCGCGATCCGGATGAGATGGAGCCGGGTGACGATTTCTCGGGGTTCATGGCGTCAGGCGTGCCGGAGCGGCTGCGGAACCGGGCGCTGCGCAAGCTGTGGCTGACAAATCCGGTGCTGGCCAATCTGGATGAGTTGGTGGATTACGGCGAAGATTTCACCGACGCGGCGACGGTCGTCGAGAACCTGGCGACGGCTTACCGGGTCGGCAAAGGGTTCCTGCGCGACCCTGATCCTGATGATGTTCAGCCTGAAAATCCGACTGAGACCGATGCAACGGAGGATGGATCAACCGCGCCTGACCAGGCTGTGGAGGTTCCGTCAGGTGAAATCGCTACCGCAAACGATACCGACGAACAGGTTGATCTACCATCAGACGCCACTCTGAATGCGTCGGCGCATGCTCAACCGCACTCTGATCCATCGACCCCGATCGCGCACGAAAGCCCAGTGATTCCGGTGCGGCGGATGGCATTTCGGGTCGACTGACGCTTGTTGCCAACGTTGCTTCCGCACAGTCCGAAACGTCACGTCCGCACGGCAAAAGCGAAGTCGCACGCATTTTCAAGGCCGGTGCGACAAGCTTGACCAAGAAATTGGTCGTCTCTACGGTTGATTGAACACGACCGGAAAACCGGCGTTGCGGGAGGGTCCATGACTTTGGCAGAAAAGACTGCCGAATTCGAGATTGCTGCGGAGGAACTCCTCCGCGCCGATCTCTACGATATGCTCGGTGCGCTTCTCGCCCGACCGCCTACGCCCGAACTTCTTGCGATGGTCAAAGGCCTCTCCGGCGATGCGTCGTCTTTGGGGCAAGGGATCAGCGCGATGGCGCGCCTGGCCAGCCAGCTCAAGCCCGTGGCAATCGAGGCCGAGTTCAACACGCTTTTCATCGGGCTGACGCGGGGCGAGTTGTTGCCCTATGCGTCCTATTACATGACCGGTTTCCTGCACGAGAAACCCCTTGCGGTGTTGCGCACCGAGATGGCGCGGCTGCAGATCGAGCGCGCACCCAATGTCTTCGAACCCGAGGATAACGTCGCCAGCCTGTGCGAGATGATGGCCGGTCTGATCCGCGGGCGTTTTGGGCGCATCGCGGATCTGAGCACGCAGAGGGACTTCTTCTCTGCCCATGTCGCACCCTGGGCAGGGCATTTTTTCAGCGATCTGGAAGCGGCGAAGGCGAGCGTCTTCTTCGCGCCGGTCGGAACAATCGGCAAAGCGTTCATGGAGATCGAGCGCGAAGCCTTTCGGATGGGCGTCTGAGGCGTCTGAAATCGTAGGGTGCGCATTGCGCACCCTGCCAAAACTTGGAAGGAAACGACCATGAGTGAACAGGAGCGGGCAAACCGCCGGGATTTCCTGAAGCTCGCAGCGGCGGGTGCGCCAGTGGCCGCGGTTGCCGCGGTGACAGTCACCACCGAAGCCGAGGCGGCTGCCGACCAGAGCCGCGAAGGCCTGCGCGACACCGAGATGACCCGGAAATTCTACGAGACGGCCCGTTTCTGACGCTGTGACCACATACGGGTGACGGTTGCGATAGGCCCTGATCCCCAAAGGTACCACGCCAGGACGAAGGTCCAAGCAAGGGAGTTTAAGATGCTCAGGAAGAAGACAAACGGGGTTGCGGGACGCCCCCGGAGTGAGTCGATCCTGTCTCAAGTTGCTGCCAAGTCGGTCGACCGCCGCGCATTTCTGCGCGGATCGGGGCTGGCGATTGGCGGATTGGCCGCTGCCGCTGCGACCGGTGGCACCGTGCAGCAGGCGAGTGCCGCCTCGGCTGCCGATGGTGCGGTCGATATCGTCAAGTCGGTCTGCACGCACTGCTCGGTCGGTTGTACGGTTCTGGCCGAAGTGCAGAACGGCGTCTGGACGGGTCAGGAGCCCGGCTGGGACAGCCCGTTCAACCTGGGTGCTCACTGCGCGAAGGGTGCCGCTGTGCGCGAGCACGCCCACGGCGAGCGCCGTCTGAAATACCCGATGAAGCTGGTGGACGGAAAATACGTCCGCATGAGCTGGGAAGACGCGATCAACGAGATCGGCGACAAGATGCTGCAGATCCGCCAGGAAAGCGGACCGGACAGCGTCTACTGGCTGGGCTCGGCCAAGCACAACAATGAGCAGGCGTATCTGTTCCGCAAGTTCGCCGCCTACTGGGGCACGAACAACGTGGATCACCAGGCACGGATCTGTCACTCGACCACGGTCGCGGGTGTTGCGAACACCTGGGGCTACGGGGCGATGACGAACTCGTACAACGATATCCACAAATCGAAGGCGATCTTCCTGATCGGCGGCAACCCGGCCGAGGCACACCCGGTCAGCCTGCTGCACATTCTGAAATCGAAGGAAGAGAACAACGCGCCGCTGATCGTCTGCGATCCACGCTTCACGCGGACAGCGGCCCATGCCGATGAATACGTGCGGTTCCGTCCGGGGACCGACGTCGCGCTGATCTGGGGTATCCTCTGGCACATCTTCGAGAACGGCTGGGAGGACAAGGAGTTCATCCGCACCCGCGTCTGGGGGATGGACCAGATCAAGACCGAGGTTGCGAAGTGGACTCCGGAAGAGGTCGAGCGCGTCACCGGCACGCCGGGATCTCAGCTGAAGCGTGTCGCACGCACCATGGCGAACAACCGCCCGGGCACCGTGATCTGGTGCATGGGCGGCACCCAGCACACCAACGGCAACAACAACACCCGCGCTTACTGCGTGCTACAGCTCGCGCTGGGCAACATGGGCACCTCGGGTGGTGGCACCAACATCTTCCGGGGCCACGACAACGTGCAGGGCGCAACGGACCTTGGTGTTCTTTCCCACACGCTGCCGGGCTACTACGGTCTGAAGACCGGTTCTTGGAAGCACTGGGCGCGTGTATGGGCCGGTGAGAAGACTGCATCGGACAAGGCAAACGCAGAATACGACTACATTCTCAGCCAGTTCGAGAACAAGGATCTGATGGAAGGCAAGGGCATCCCTGTCAGCCGCTGGATCGACGGTGTGCTCGAAGACGTCGAGAACATGGACCAGCCGAGCAAGGTTCGCGGCATGGTCTTCTGGGGCCACGCGCCGAACTCTCAGACCCGTCAGGTCGAGATGAAGGATGCGATGGAGAAGCTGGATATCATGGTCATCATCGACCCGTATCCGACGGTCTCCGCCGTGCTTCCGGACCGCCAGGACGGTGTTTATCTGCTGCCCGCGGCAACGCAGTTCGAAACCTACGGCTCGGTTACGGCGTCGAACCGCTCGATCCAGTGGCGTGACAAGGTCGTCGAGCCGTTGTTCGAGTCGCTGCCGGATCACACGATCGCGGTGAAGCTGGCGAAGAAACTCGGTTTTGCTGACAACTTCCTGCAGAACATCGAGGTCGATGAGAACGACGAGCCGAAGATCGAGGACATCACGGCCGAGATCAACGCGGGCATGTGGACCGTCGGCTACACCGGGCAGACGCCCGAGCGTATCCGCAAGCACATGGCGAACCAGCACACGTTCGACAGGACCACTCTGCAGGCGCTGGGCGGACCGTGCGATGGCGACTACTATGGGATGCCATGGCCGGCATGGGGCACGGGGGACATGAACCACCCGGGCACGCCGAACCTTTACGACATGTCGAAGCCTGTCTCGGAAGGTGGTCTGACGTTCCGGGCACGCTTCGGTGTCGAGCGGGACGGTGACAACCTGCTGGCGGAAGGCGTCTACTCGGAAGGCTCCGAGATCCAGGACGGCTACCCTGAGTTCACCATGCAGATGCTGATGGACCTGGGCTGGGACAGCGACCTGACCGACGAAGAGCGGGCCGTCATCGACGGTATTGCCGGACCGAAGACGAACTGGAAGACTGACCTCTCCGGCGGTATCCAGCGCGTCGCGATCAAGCACGAGTGTGCTCCGTTCGGCAACGCCAAGGCGCGTGCGGTGGTTTGGACCTTCCCGGATCCGATCCCGCTGCACCGCGAGCCGCTCTATACCAACCGGCGTGATCTGGTCGCTGACTACCCGACCTATGACGACCGCAGGGCCTATCGTCTGCCGACGCTCTATGCGTCGATCCAGAAGAAGGACTTCTCGAAGGACTATCCGATCATCCTGACTTCGGGCCGTCTGGTCGAGTACGAGGGCGGCGGGGACGAGACCCGGTCGAACCCGTGGCTCGCCGAACTGCAGCAGGAAATGTTCGTCGAGATGAACACCCGCGATGCCAACAATCTGGGCATCAAGGATGGCGAGCAGGTCTGGGTCGAAGGTCCGGAAGGCGGCAAGGTAAAGGTTTCAGCCATGGTCACAGAGCGAGTCGGCGAGGGTGTTGCCTTCATGCCGTTCCACTTCGGCGGGCACTTCCAGGGCAAGGATCTTCGGGAGAAATACCCCGACGGTGCCGATCCTTACGTGCTTGGCGAGGCATCCAACACCGCGCAGACATATGGCTATGACTCCGTCACTCAGATGCAGGAGACCAAGGCCACACTCTGCAAAATTGAAAAAGCATAAGGGGAGGAGAGGACATGGCACGCGCTAAATTCCTCTGCGACGCGGAACGTTGCATCGAATGCAACGCCTGCGTCACGGCCTGCAAGAACGAGCACGAGATCCCGTGGGGCATCAACCGCCGCCGCGTGGTCACGCTGAACGACGGCAAGCCCGGCGAACGCTCGATCTCGGTGGCCTGCATGCACTGCTCGGACGCGCCTTGCATGGCGGTCTGCCCGGTGGACTGCTTCTACCAGAACGAGGACGGTGTGGTCCTGCACTCGAAGGACCTGTGCATCGGGTGTGGATACTGCTTCTATGCGTGCCCGTTCGGCGCGCCGCAGTACCCGCAGGCGGGCAACTTCGGCTCACGCGGCAAGATGGACAAGTGCACCTTCTGCAACGGTGGCCCGGAAGAGACCCATTCGAACGCCGAGTTTTCGAAGTACGGGCGCAACCGGATCGCCGAGGGCAAGTTGCCGATCTGCGCCGAGATGTGCTCGACCAAGGCGCTTCTGGCCGGTGACGGAGACGAGGTGTCTAACATCTACCGCGAGCGCGTCGTCGCCCGCGGATTTGGGTCCGGCGCCTGGGGCTGGGGCACGGCCTATAACCAAAAGGGCAGCTGATCCCTGAGGGAGGGTGGGCCAAGGCCGATCCTACGAGAATGTGAAGCGCCTCGGTTCGATGCCGGGGCGTTTTCCTTGTTGCAGGCTCGTTTCGGCCCTAGGTTCCCGCAAAATCACACTAGACAGAACTGGATCCGCCAATGACCTCCCTTCTCAAGACCGGCTTTGTGGCCGCATCCGTAGCACTCGCGGTTCCAGCGGCTGCTCAGGAGGTCGCGCCATTGGAGACGCCGCAACAGAAGGCAAGTTACGGTATCGGCTACAATATGGGGCAGTCGATTTCGCAGCAGGGCCTGACATTGGACGAGATCGATCCCGCGGCACTCGCGCAGGCGGTTCGGGACTTTCTGGCAGGTGATGACCCGCGCGTACCGGAGGCTGAACTGATCGATGCCTTCACGGCCATTCAGGTGGCGGTACAGGCTCGCGAAGAGGCAAAGGCGGAAAAGGCCGTTGCGGCTGGCGCGGCGTTTCTCGAGGAAAACAAGGCTGCCGAAGGCGTTGTCACCACCGAGAGCGGGCTGCAATACCGCATCGAGACCGAGGGCGACGGCGCAAGCCCGCAAGCAACCGACACGGTCTCGGTCCACTACGAGGGGCGGCTGTTGGATGGAACCGTCTTCGACAGTTCTTATGCGCGCGGCGAACCGGCGAGCTTCGGCGTCACGCAGGTGATTCCCGGATGGACAGAATCACTGCTTCTGATGAAGCCAGGTGGCAAGTTCGAGGTCTGGATCCCGTCCGAGCTTGCCTATGGATCGCGTGGCGCCGGGGCCGATATCGGGCCGAACGAAACGCTGAACTTTACCATTGAGCTTCTTGAAATCGCGGAGAAATAATATTTCTCTACAACTTGTGGTTCGCGGATGCAGCATTCGGTTCGCGACCGCAACATCATGAAGTTCTTGCACATTTTGCGTTTTCAAGTTTGACTCTTGGATCTATCGAGGCCCATGATCTGGAACTCAACCCAAGGGAGAAGAAAAATGCAGAAACTTGCACGACTCCTCACGGCCAAGATGTTTGGCACCGGATTGACGGTTGTGGTGATCATGTTCCTGGGAGGGATCGTGATTTCCTCGTCCTAAGGTGACGAGGACGAAATCAACCATACCTCTGTGAACGTTCGAATGATGTGCTAGTTTCTGTCGCGCGGCCCGCTAAACGAGGCCGCACGCGAACGGTTGGAGGAAGAAAGCCCATGCATAGACGGCTTGCACTGTCAGTCGCAATTCTGTCTTTGGTTCTCGCTGTCCTGGCACTGACGGGGTCGCTGGTTCAAACCGGCCTTGTCATCAACGAGGCGATGGCCCAGTCATCGGTTCGGCCACCGGAGAACGCGGTGACGAACGCACCGGCCCAGCCAGGTGTGACGCGAGAGCGCGACGCGGTGGAGGGTGGAAACATCCTGCCTGCGGGGACCGAGGGCGCCAACTCGCTGTCGACTATCTGGGGCGAAATGCGTCACGGTGTCGAGGGAACTGTCTCTATCCCGGACCCGATGGCTGCAAGGCTTGTCCAGGATGGCGGCATGGGTTGGCTGGAATTGCGCGCAAAAGGCGGCCCGTTGCAGGTTTACGGCGGGTATGCGCTCGTCGGGATACTGGCGCTCCTGGCTCTGTTCTATCTCGTTCGCGGCCGGGTGCGGATCTCGCATGGTCCGACGGATCAGCGGATCGAACGCTTCAAGTCCGTCGAGCGGTTTGCGCACTGGCTGCTCGCTGTCTCGTTCATTCTGCTCGCGCTGACAGGCCTAAACCTTCTCTACGGGAAGGACTGGATTCTGCCGCTCATTGGTAAGGAGAGCTTTGCGCTGGTCACCAACGCCGGAAAATGGGTGCACAACAACGTGGCCTGGGCGTTCATGCTCGCCATCGTGATGGTGTTCTTCATGTGGGTTCGCCACAATCTGCCGAGCCTGTTGGATCTGCGGTGGTTCGCCCAGGGCGGAGGGCTCGTTGGCCTGGGGCATCCGCCGGCGCGCAAGTTCAACGCCGGGCAGAAGCTGATCTTCTGGTCCGTGATCCTGCTGGGTGGATCGATCTCGGCGAGCGGCATTTCGCTGTTGTTCCCCTACGAAGCGCCAATGTTTGCGAAGACCTTCGTGATCCTGAACGATGTCGGGATCTCACAGCTTGTCATGGGTGCGCCTTTGGCGACCGAACTGACGCCGATCGAAGAGATGCAGTACGCGCAGATCTGGCACACGGTGGTCGCTTTCGCGATGATCTTCATCATTTTGGCTCACATCTATATCGGCTCGGTCGGTATGGAGGGTGCGTTCGATGCGATGGGCAGCGGTCAGGTTGATCTGAACTGGGCCCGCGAACACCACGGTCTCTGGGTCGACGAGGAACAGGAGAAGGCGCAGGGTTCCAAGGGACTTGCGGCGACGCCTGCCGAGTAACTCCGTGCGTCTTTTAGTACTGATCTTTGCGCTCACTTTCGTACTTGGCACGACGCCGAGTTGGGCGAATGGAGGCTTCCTGCGTCTCCAGGGTCACGGCGGTCCGGTAAAAGGGGTCGCCGTGTCAGCGGATGGCAAACGCGCATTGTCGGCAAGCTTCGATTACTCTGTCGGTCTTTGGCGCCTTGATGGCACGGAGCCGGTCTTTCTCCAGGCGCATGAGGCCGGCGTCAACGCCGTTGCCTTCGCGCCAGACGGTCGAGCCCTTTCGGCAGGCGATGATTTCCGCATGATCTTGTGGGACGTCGATCAGGCGAAACCGCTGAAGCGCTTTGAAGGTCATCGCGGCAAGATCCTGCACATCGCGCTCAGCCCGGACGGCCGGTTTGCGGCGACCAGCGGCTGGGACGGTGTCGTGGGCCTGTGGGATCTGGACGCTCAGACGCATGTGGCCTGGCTGAAAGGGCATCGAGGCAACGTTAACGCATCGGTTTTTTCCCGCGACGGGGCGCAGCTGTTTTCGGCCAGTTCGGACGGGACGGTACGGATCTGGGATGTCGAGGCTCGCGCGCTTCAGCGCACAATGATCAAGCACGGTTTCGGCGTTAACCAACTGATCTTGAATGAAGCGGCCGGATGGCTTGCTTACGGCGCTGTCGATGGTGCGGTGCGAGCCATCGATCTGGTCACGGATGAAGAAATCGCTGACCTGTCGGCGGACCGGAAGCCCATCCTCGCGCTGAGTCTCAGCGCGGATGGCACGAAGATCGCGGTCGGGGACGGCGAAGGCTACGTCATGATCATCGACGCTGAACGCTGGAAGATCGAGCGCGACTTCCATGCGGCGGTGCGTGGCCCGATCTGGACGCTCGCTTGGACGCCGGACGGTAAACGATTGCTATCAGGCGGGTTGAGCGATGCGGCGACGCTCTGGCCGGTCTCGGCTTCCGAAGACGAGGTTGCGGGCCTGCTCAGCGTCGGCGAACGTTCGTTTCTGCGGTCACCCGACGAGATGTCGAACGGCGAGCGCCAGTTCGCGCGCAAATGCTCGATCTGCCATACGCTGACAGAGGATGGTGCAAATCGAGCCGGTCCCAGTCTTTGGGGGCTCTTCGGACGTCGCGCTGGCACACATCCAGGTTATTCCTATTCGGATGCGTTGGATGGGTCCGAGATCATCTGGTCGTCGGAGACCATTGATCGGCTGTTCCTGGACGGACCCGATCACTACACGCCCGGATCCAAGATGCCGATGCAGCAGATCGCCAAATCGTCCGATCGGCGAGACCTGATCGAATTTCTGGCAGACAACACTGGTCCGCCGGCCCGTAAAACGCAAGGAGAGCAGCCATGAAGGCATTTGTTGCGGCAATCGTCGTGATGGTCCTGATATCAATCGCGGCCAGCTTCGGTCTGCAGAACGCTGGCTTTTCAGCGGCGGAGATGTTCAGCAAAGACGATGTGCGTCTTAGCGACTAAGCGTTGACCGGGCGCCTGGCGCCCACGGTTTGAAACTGACGGTAGGTAGCCGTCAGTTGATCATCACCATGCCGCCCTTGATGGTGCACATCGCCGAGCCCTGGACCGTTGTCATCATGCCCTTGGCGTCCAGCTTCATGGATGCGTTGATCATGATCTGCATCGACTTGATAGTGATCTTCATTGGCTCGACCTTGATCGATGAACCGCCGACCTTGATTTCGTAGGACTTCATCGCCTGGACCTTGCCAAGCCCCGCGCTGATCTTGGTCTGCTGATCGCCCATTTTGACCGTGATCGTCTGGTCGCCCTTGTCGATCGTCGTGGTTTGATTGCCCTTCTTGATCTCGTGGATGTCGTTCCCATCGGTGATGGTGCGCTTGTCATCCATCTTGATGCTGGTTGTGCGCTTTCCTTCGGCGACCGTCATGGTCTCGTTACCGAGTTCCAGCGTTGTAGAACGGTGACCGCCCTTGGTGATCACCTTTCCGTACTTGTCCTTGGTGCCTGGTTTGCCCTTGATCGTGACGGTTTCGTCGCCGCCAGTCAGTTCGAAGGTCCGCGAGCCGCCGATCTTCTCGGTCTGATCGTTCCCGATCTCGATGTCATCATCGTGCTCGATAATCATCAGCCGATCACGCTCGGCGTGGATGTAGATCTCTTCGTCGTCTTTCTTGTCTTCGAAGCGCAGCTCGTTGAAGTTCGCGGACGCAGTCCCGCCCTTCGAGCTTTGCGATTTGATGGTGCTCTGCGTCTTGTCCGCCGGGAATGTGATCGGCGGTTTGTTGTTGCCGTTATAGACGCACCCGGTCACCAGTGGGCGATCCGGATCGCCGCCGATGAAGTCGACCACGACCTCCATACCAACGCGCGGGATCCAGACACCGCCCCAGCCGCTTCCGGCCCAAAGCTGTGCCACGCGCAACCGCATGGAGCATTGATCCTCGGAACCAGATCCTGACTTCGCATTCCAATGAAATTTCACCAGGATCCGGCCCTGATCGTCGACGTCGATTTCTTCGTCGCTTGGTGCGCTCTTGGATTTGATGACCAGCGCGGTCTGAGCGCCCATGATCCGAGGCACCGGTGTTTTGTGCGGAGATTTGTAGGCGAGCGTCGCATCGGCGACCTCGTACTCGCCGTAGTAATCATTGTCTTGCCCGACCGAAAATCCACCGCCTGTGATGTGGTAGGATTGGCTGACAGTGTGTCGGGCCGCAATCACATTGTTCTTGGCGTTTTCCTCGTCAATGGGATGCTTGCTCAGCGTAAAGGCCCCACCCGCATGAAGCAGAGGCGCATACCCTGCGCAGTACTTTCGCTGCGCCCCTGCGCGTTCCGCGTCTGTCAGAATATCTGCGAGAAGCTGTCCGACGCCCGGATCGTAGTGACCAGTAGGGTAGCGATAGTGCTGGAAACTAGAGTGACTGTGAGATGGCGCATCCTTGGGGCTCCCGACTTTCTCCAGGGCCGTATTGACCTTCTCATAGTTGTAGTCATCGGTTTCTATCTTGGCTGTCCGCAGCCTGTTTTCATGTTGCCAGCTGGTCAAGCGCGCTTCTCTCGATCCGGCCTCTTCGGTCGGCCAGAATTCGAGCGCGGAGTACGCGCCTATCGCGGGCAGGCTGGATTGATTGTCGTAGATCTTCAGGACGTGTTTGTTGTCGAAAGACTCAAACCAGAAGAACATGCCCCACTTTTCCATCATGCGGCATACGAAATCCCAATCGGATTCCTGGTACTGCACACAGTAGTGGATAGGGTCGTAGGTTTTTTCGACCTTGAATTCGAAGTCCGAGAACCCGGCGTCCTCGAAAACCGCTTGAATGATGTCTTTGGCGGATTTCTCGTGCCACACACGGCTATGCGATCCGCGCGTCAGCAACCACGTCCACGGGCGCAGAAGCAAGCGGTACTGAATGTGCTCGCCACTCCACTCCAGAAAGCGAAGCTCGCTGCAAATGCCGTGAAAGTACCGCGCGTCGCCAGTCAGGCCGTCCATTTCAACGTAACATGGTTTCCCGATAATCTCGGCCGGATCTACAGGCTCTTCACCTGAATTGAGGAGCGCATCGACCGTCCATTCGAAATTCTCGCTAACCCCTTCGAATCCATCGAAATTCGTTAGAACGAGTTTATCCGGTCCGAGAGTTGTATTTAGGCGCGCAAACCTGTCCGCCTGTAACAATTTTTGCACTATCGTCTCCTGACAGGCCTTGATGAAAAAATTTACCTTAGCTTGACAGAGGCGTCCAGATGGCTGATCGTCCCGCCCGCTAATTATATGCGTTAGGGTGCGTCGATGACCAAAATTCTCGCCGCCGTCATGTGCTTAATCGCACTGCTAGCATTAAATGCGAACGCCGAGAGCGAAATCAAGCCCCAATTCCAAGCCGATGATGTGCTCACTCACTTCGAGAAGATTGAGGGGGCCGCGTCCGTCGCCTGTCCAGTTGGTCAGGTTTGTTTGCCGAAGCGAACGTCTCGTGGGGTTTGTGTTGGGACGAGCAGTAATTGCGGCGTCGCGCGGCCTGCGCAAATCAAGGATCCGGGCGGCTTCGATCTCTTGATCACTTTCGAGCTTGGTTCGGATCGGCTGAGTGACGTCGCTAAGGCCAACCTGAAGGAGTTTGCCAAGGCAATCGAGTCCCCCAAGCTCGAGGCCAGCACATTCAACGTCGATGGGCATACGGATGCACGGGGCGCGGACTCCCTTAACAACGCGCTCTCAGAGCGCAGGGCACAAGTTGTGATTGAATTTCTCAACGAGCTTGGCGTCGATACCGAGCGTTTGACCGCGCAGGGCTACGGCGAGACAAAGCCGAGGTTGGAAGAAGACCCTTTTGCTGCTATTAATCGGCGTGTTGAGGCAACTATAAGAACTTGGTAAGCTTGCAGAAATCTAGAATGGTGGCGGTCGGCACGTCTCGTTGACGGCCGCAGCGCGCAAATCCGTCCGTGAAGGGGCGCGGCCGGGGGCAGATTTGGGGGACAGGATGTCGGGGGCTTGTCGACTATCGTTTCGGGCGACGGTGTTAACCGCCTTGCTATGCTTCGCGGTTTCAAGCCAACCGTCAGCACAGCAAACGCCAAATCCGGCGGTGGACGCAGCACGTCAACAGATCCAGCAGCCCGGAGCGGCAGGATCCGGCGCCGCCGCGTCCGATCGCTTGCGGCAGTTCGAAAGCGCAATCGATCGGCGTCGCGCAGCACAACAAGGGCAAAGACTGCCCGAGGTCGCGACGACGGATGGTGCCACGGGCGGCGAAGTAGCTGGAAGTTCAACCGTGTCCTTCCAGCTGAATGGCATCACTTACCCGGATTTCCCACCCCGCGAGTTTTCGGAAGAGAACGGTAACTTCGACCGGATTACCGATATCTACGAAAGCTTCATCGGAAAAGACATCACGATCGGGGGGTTGCGGGAGATCGCAAACCGGATCGAGCAACTGTACCGAGAGTCTGGCTTTCTGGCCACGCGCGTGATCATTCCGGCGCAATCGATCGACGGCGGGATCGCCCAGTTACAGGTGCACGAAGGGCGCATCGTCCACTATGAGGTCAATGGCGACATCGGTCCGGTGAAGAAGCAAATTGCGGCTTTGCTGGACAATCTGATCACGAACAAGGCGGCGCGCCGGACTGACATCGAGAGGTATCTGCTACTGGCACGTGATTTGCCTGGGATCTCGTTAACCGGCACGCTGAGATCAGCCGGTGACAGCCTTCCGGGCGGTGTGATCCTCGTCGTCGATACGGCGAGAAAGCCTGTGGACGGCTTTATCCAGTTGCAGAACCGGAACGCTCAATCGACCGGTGCTGTGACGTTGTCCGCAGGTGCGGCGGCAAACTCAAACACCGAGTATGCCGAACGTATCGGGGCAATCGGGCTTGCTGCACTGGAGGTTCCGGAGCAATTCAGCGGCTTCGCTTCTGCCGAGATGAGCGTCGGCAATGACGGTATGGTCGTGCGCATGAACGCAACCTATGGCCTTGCCGAACCCGGAGATGCTCTTGAGCCGCTTGATCTGAATCTCGACTCTTTCTCTGTCGAAGCAGAAGCTGAGTATCCGTTGGTGCGCTCGCGCAGGATCAGCGTCTGGTCCCGGGGCGGCTTCGAGTTCTCGGATCTTCGCGCATCCGTTGGCGATAAGCCTGACGACGACGAACTGTTCGATGATCAACTCCGTGTCCTGTATGCGGGCTTGCGAGGCATCTGGTTTGCACCGCTTGGCGGGCGCGCAGAGTTCGATCTGGAGCTTCGCCGGGGCATCGATTATTTTGGCGCCTCTGATGGACCGAAGTTCGCACGCAGCCGCACCGACGGTCGCGCGGAGTTTCTTCTGGCACGCGGCGATGTCAGCTACGCTCAGCCGATTTGGCCGTTTTTCGAGCTGTACGGCAAAGTTGGCTTCCAGATCTCTGACGGGCCGCTTCTGAGCTACGAGGAAATGGTGCTCGGGGAGCTGACGTTCGGGCGCGGTTTCGAGCCGGGAGCCATAACCGGCGACGAAGGGTTTGCAGTGACCGGCGAAATCCGCTTCTTCCCGCCGGGTATTGACCTTCCATGGCTCGATCGGCTCGAGCTTTATGGCTTCTACGATTTTGGCAGATTGTATGATGATGGCGATCCGACCGGGCAGAACTTTGAAGAGTTGATGTCGGCTGGCTTTGGCGCCCGTTTCCAACTGCTCGAGATGCTCTATGGCGACATTTATTTCGCATCGCCACAGACGGATGCACTCTCAACAGTAGGCGAGCGACCGGACGGAACCGTCAAGTTCACCTTGACACAGTTTTTCTGATACCATGATGCTGCCACAACCTTCAGGGCAAACTGAGCAATAGACTCAACCTGCGCGGCAGTGTGACCACGGTGGAATTTCGCACCGTTAACGAGATCGACAGCGGAGTACCGAGATGATCAGCGGTGAATTCAGGGCCATTTCACGCCGGGACAGCCAGATTGATCGGCTGCGTTCAAGGCTGCTTGGTCGCACGGCGCTCTGTGGTGTGATCTCGATTGGAGCCTTGTTCGGTCAACCGCCGCGCGAGGCAGAGGCTGGTCCGCAAGGCACCGTTGTCACCCACGGTAACGTCAAGATCCAAAAATCGGGGACGCACACAAACTTCAAACAGTCGTCCAATACGGCGATCCTGAACCACTCGTCTTTTGACATCAAAGTCAACGAGTCGGTCAATTTCCAGCAGCCTTCGAAGAGTGCGCTGGCCGTCAACCGTGTTGTTGGAAGCGATCTGTCGACGAAGATTTCCGGCAAGCTCACCGCGACTGGAAACGTCTGGGTCTTGAACCCATCCGGCGTTGCCATAAGCAACACTGCGCGGATCAATGTGAATGGTCTGATCGCGACGTCAGCGAGGATATCGGACCAGGACATCCTTTCGGGGCGCGCATCAGGAGACTATTCCTTCACCGAAGCGCCTGACGGCAGTGCCATCATAAACGACGGAGTCATATCGGCTGGGGACGGGCATGTGGTTCTTGTGGCGCCGGTCGTAGAAAACACCGGCACGATCACGACCAAGGGCTCAGAGATCGCGCTTGGCGCGGGATCAGGTTTCAGGATTGATATGGATCTTGATGGCTTGACCCAGTTCGAGGTCCAGCCTGGCAATGGCGTAAGCCTGACGAACTCTGGAAGGATCAGCGCTGAAGGCGGTGCCGTTTACTTGTCGGCTGCTGCGGCAGGCGCCGTCGAAAGCGCTGTTGTGTCCATCGGTGGCGAAGTCGAGGCCACCCGGATCGAGAACCGTGGTGGCAAAATCGTCATCACCGGATTGGAAAATGGCGTCACCGAGATCAGCGGGAAGATCGATGCGTCACAGGTCGAGGGTGCAGGCGGGCAGATCGCAATCACCGGCGAGTTGATCGACATACAGGAAACCGCTGTCATCGACGTCTCAGGCGCGACCGATGGCGGTAAGATCGAAATTGGCGGCGGTTTCCAGGGCAGGGCAGTCGAGTCTCCGGTCGTTCGCCATGCGTCCGCCACAGCGCCTGAAGGGGCGCCTTTGCCGGTGGCAAAACGAACCCTTGTTCGTGAAGGCGCCAGGATTGTCTCGGATGCGGGCGAGTCTGGCGACGGAGGTGAAGTTATCATCTGGTCCGATGAGTTCACCTATTTCCACGGATCTGTCTCCGCTCAAGGTGGAGCTGTTGCCGGCAATGGCGGTTTTGTCGAGATCTCAGGTAAAGTGGGGTTGGATTTCTCCGGCTCGGTAGACCTGCTTGCGATAAATGGTGAGATGGGGGGGCTGCTGCTCGATCCGGAGAACCTTATCGTTATCGACGATACGGGTGGAGCGGGCTCTGGTGACGCTGACGTGGCGGACGGGTCGCTCCTATTTGACGACGGCGGTAATGCCGATCTGACCGTTGAAGCGGATGCGATTGTAGCGGTTGCAGGCACGGTTACACTGCAGGCTACTCAGGACATTTCGATCAACGGAGCCTTATCGCTGGTAGGTGACAGTCTCGTGGTCGACGCGAGTAACGACATCTTCGTGAACGCAGAGATCAACACCTCGGGTGCCCTGACTCTCACTGCAGACGCTGACTCCTCAGGATCAACTGTGACCGGTGCCAGCGCTTCAGACAATGCCGGTGTTGTCTCCTTTGGTGGTGCGGGTGAAATCTCTGGCGGTGCGGCGGTCGTAATCAGCTCCGGGTCGAGCGCAGACACCGATCTAGGTTCGATCAGCGCGAGTTCACTCTCGGTGACCACGACCAATAACGGAAATGTCGTTCAGGATGCTGGTACGACCATTGTCGTCACCGGTAACACAACCGTTGCCGCCGGTACTGGAAGCATCACGCTTGCCGAAGCGACGAATGACTTCCAGGGGACAGTCGACCTGACGGGAGGTGATGTCTCTGTCCGCGATACCAATACAATCGATATCAGTGCTGCGTCGGCGACAAGTCTGACGGTCCAGGCGACCAACGGAATCGCGGCGGTTGAGACTGCTCGGGCTGCCAGCAATCTCACAGTCCCGACCTTGACGCTGATCGATACTGCACTCGATGGGGCAGCGCGGTTTACCTTGCAGGGGAGCGGCGCCACAGACAATGCTGCGGGCACGCTGAATGTGGATCAACTTCAGACTGAAGGTGTCAGCAGCCTTGTATTCCAAACCGATGTAGCGGGTGCGGAGATTGCGCTCGGTGTGGTCGACGAGGCAACTCTGGATCTCAGCGTACAGACGCCAGGAAACGTCCTGCTGGATGCTGGCACGAAGACGTTGCAAAACTTCTCGGTCACAGGATCCGGTTCGATCAATGATGATGGTGTCGCACCAGCGTTGGTCGTGTCGGGCACGACATCGCTGGTGTCTTCTGGTGACATCCTTCTGAACGATGGGGACTCGGCTCACGACCTGGCGACTCTTTCAGCGAGCACTCCAACCGGCGCTATCGTTCATGTCGACACCGGATCGATTACGCTCGGTGGGATAGAGGCGACGACCCTGAACGTGACCTCTGGCGGGACTATTGTAGACGACGGTACATCGACCTCAACCGCAGACGATGTCAGTGTCGCAGGCATTTCTACCCTCACGGCGGTCGGCGACATCGTCCTCGACGATCCAAACAACGATTTCGTCGGGTCGGTTGGAGCGTCGGGCCAGGATATTGTTCTGTTCGATGTAAACTCGATCGAGCTTGGAAGTACCACGGCGACGGGTGGTGCGGATACGACATCAGATGCACTCGGCTTGACAGGGGTTGCCGGGAACGACGGAGACCTGTTCGTCACGGTGGGCAACTCGATCACGCAGACTAGTAGCACAGTGATCAACGTTGCGGACACGGCGAACTTCAATGCGAACACGCTGACCGGGAATGCGATCACTATCGATCAGGCCAACCTGTTCGCAGGGCCGTTGAACGCCCAAGGGTTCGACATGACCTTTGTCGATGCCGACGCTTTGGATCTGGGCGAGGTCAACGCGTTCAACGGTTTGACCGTTACAGCAAGCTCCGGCGGGATCACGGATGCCGGGACGGGCGATATCAGCGTGAACGGTACAGCGTTAATCTCTGCGTCTGCTGATGTGATCCTCGACGATGCAACGCACGATTTCAACGAAGTGGACATCTCCGCCACGACCGCATCCTCGACGATCGTGGTTGTCGATACGGATGATATCGTGCTGGGCGACATCGATGCTGGCGGCTCGTTCTCTGTCAGCGCGACGTCTATCTCAGATGACAACGTCTCTGCGGCAGTTGGCGATGATGTCGATGTGACCGGCGCGACGACGCTTACGGCGACGACCGGAAACATCGACGTCGATGATGCCAACAATACCTTTGGTGGTGCTGTTGTCATTGCGGGCAACTCGACCGGAACCACGGCGACGATCGGCAGTGCTGTTGATGAACAGATCAACTTTGGCGCTGTCACGGCCGCTAACCTGACAATTTCGACGCCTTCCGACATCACGAGCGGGAACACCGGGATCGGCTTTGGCGGAACCGTCAATCTGAACTCGGGCACCGGTACGCTTACGATCAATTCGAACGGCGAGGCGATCGATGTCGGTGGCGGCACGACGGACATCGTCTCGCTCGATAGTGCCGACATCGCGAATTTGGATAACGGGGTCGACACACTGGTTGCCAACAGCGGTGGCGGTACGATCGACGCGACAGACTCCATCGACGGCCTCGCCCAGATGACACTGGATGCAACCGCGGCTGGAACTGACGGGGCGATCACGTTGGGCGCTTTCACTGTCGCCAACCTGTCGGCCACAGGCAACAATATCGCTGAATCAGACGGGACCAACGGCACCACGGTCTCTGGCACTGCGGCTTTGACAGCGACCGGCGAAACCGCTGCAGCGGACGGCGACATCGTCCTGAACAACAATTCCGGAACCGGCTTTGACTTTGCGACCGTTACGGCGAGCGCAACCGATGAAATCAATCTGGGCGATGAGAACAGCATCACCTTGGCGGGATTGGCTGGTGATGATCTTAGCGTCACCGTCGTTGGCTCAATCGTGGATGACGGTGTATCGGCGTCTGTAGCCGACGATGTGAGCATTACCGCTACGACGACGCTGACGGCTGGCGGTGACATTGTTCTGGATGATGCCAACAACGATTTCGTCGGGGCAGTTACAGCGTCCGGGCAGGACATTGTCTTGTTCGATGCCAACTCAATCGAGCTTGGCAACGTCACAGTCACGGCAGGCGCCGATACGACTTCGGATGCGCTCGGTCTAACAGGGGTTGCCGGGAACGACGGAGACCTCTTCGTCACGGCAGCGAACTCGATCACGCAGACGGCCAGCACGGTGATCAGTGTTGCGGACACGGCGAATTTCAATGCGAACACACTGACCGGGAATGCAATCACGGTTGATCAGGCGAACCTGTTCGCGGGAACTGTGAACGCATTGGGTTTCGATGTCACGGTGACGGACGCGGACGCGCTCGACGTCGGTGAGGTCAACGCCTTTGGCGCTATGACTTTGACTGCAAGCTCCGGCGGACTCTCCGATGCCGGCACGGGCGACATCAGCGTAAATGGCGCTACGTCTCTCTCAGCAACAGATGACATCGTTCTGGATGACACGACGCACGACTTCGTTGGATCGGTTGCGGCGTCCGGGCAGGACATTGTTCTGTTCGATGCAAACTCGATCGAGCTCGGAAACATCACGGTCACAGCGGGTGCCGACACGACCTCCGACGCGCTCGCATTGACGGGCGTTGCCGGGAATGACGGAGATCTATTCGTCACGGCCGTCGACTCGATCACGCAGACCAGCAATACGGTGATCAGTGTTCCGGATGCGGCAAACTTCAATGCGAACACGTCCAGCGGGAACGTGATCACCGTGAACCAGGCGAATCTTTTCGCGGGCGCCGTCAACGCGGAAGGGTTCGACATCACTGTGACAGATGCCGATGCGCTGGATGTCGGTGAGGTCAATGCGTCGGGAGGGATGACTCTCACGGCAAGTTCCGGTGGCCTGTCGGACGCTGGCACCGGCGACATCAGCGTAAATGGGGCAACCTCGCTCTCGGCAACAAATGACATCATCTTGGATGATGCTACGCACGACTTCGTCGGGTCTGTTGCGGCATCCGGGCAGGACATTGTCCTGTTCGATGCAAACTCGATCGAACTTGGGAATGTCACAGCCACTGCCGGTTCAGACACTGCGTCGGACGCTCTTGCGCTGTCAGGCGTTACCGGGAACGACGGTGACCTGTTCGTCACCGTGGTGGACTCGATCACCCAGACCAGCAGTACTGTCATCAATGTTGCAGATACGGCGAACTTCAATGCGAACACACTGACCGGCAACGCAATCACGGTTGATCAGGCGAACCTGTTCGCGGGACCGGTGAATGCTCTGGGTTTTGATGTAACGGTGACCGATGCGGATGCGTTGCAACTGGGTGAGGTCACTGCACTCGGCTTCTTGGATGCAACTGCGCAGGCCGGCAGTTTAACCGATACCTCCGCGGCAATTTCCGTGACAGGGGCGACGTCGCTGACTGCTGGATCGGCTGGCGAGTTTTTCGATATCGCGCTGGACACTCCTGACACACATGATTTCGACGCAGACCTTTCTGGCGACGCGTTGAATGCCACGGGTGAAGACATCACAATCGACGACAACACTGCGATTGTTCTCGGGGCGATTTCGACGAACGAGGCGGCGCAGTCGGGAGATGGCGACAACGATGCAACCGCTGACACGTTGATCGGGACGAACCTTGGCGATCTCGTCGTTTCAGCGGGTGGTACGATCTCTGACGCAGCCTTGGGGACTGACGCTTCCGATGGCACAGGGCTATTGATAGAAGGCACAACCAGCCTGACCGCGCAAGATTCCGGCGCGACGGATCAATTCGACATAGCACTCGACGATGTGGACAATGACTTCGACCAGGATGTCGATGGAGTGGCCGGCGATGCGCGGGACGGCGTCAGCGCACTCGGCGAGGATGTGTTGCTGGTCGATGCTACGGCTTTGGCACTTGGGACGATTACGACGAACGACAACAGCGCGGGAACAACTGATACGACGCTGAACTCTGGCAACAATGGCGACCTAACGGCGACGACGACGGGGTCGATCACGGATACCGATGCTCAGACGATCACGGTTGCAGGCGACACATCGCTGAACGCCACGAGTTCGTTCGACATTTTGATCGCGAACGACGCGACCGCGGATGCGTCGATTGACGAAGGTACGGGTACTTCAAGCTTCGCGGGGGTCTTCTCCGCGAACGGCGAACAGGTTCGAGTACGCCAATCGGGTACGCTGACCGCTGGTGCGATCACAGCAACGAACGGAACAAGCGACGTCACAATCAACAGAAACTCGGTAGCGAGTGGAGATCCGGTCCTGTTCCTCACGGCAGCGGGCGAAACGCTTGTCGAGGCGGATCTGGATCTGCAGAACATCGCCCGAGACGGAACGTTCGCGCTTACTGCGCCCGGAATCCTGATAACTCAGGACAGTCCGGTAACTTTCGACACGTCTTTTGTGACTGGTATCTCGGCGTCAAGTTCATTGACTATTCGCACCACTGGTACGAACAACATCACGGTCGACACCGTGGATGCGTCTGGCATCCCGACAGTATCCTTTGTAACATCTTCGCTTGGTGAAGGCGTCACCGGCAATGATGCCGGCGGCAACATCGCCTTCGACACTGGGGCATCGACCTTCACGAACCTTCGCGCCGTTTCCGGCGGAAACATCTCTCAGAGCGCGGGTTTGACTGTTACAGGTACCGCCTTTTTCTTGGCTGCCGATTCAAGCGTGGGGAATACGGCGCAAACGATCACCCTGGACAATGCTTCAAACGACTTCCAGTCGACGGTTGATGCGTTGGCGTCAGGAGCGATTGTCCTGCGCGACACAAACAACATCGAGTTGGGCCTTATATCGGCAGGCTTTGGTGAAACGGACACGACGGCCACGACACGAACACTTTCTGTCAACGCGGGCGGGACGATCACACAGTTGGTTGCAGGGCTTGCGGGCCGACCGATTTTCGTGCGTGGAGATGCCGATGGTGCCGGAACACTTGGCGTCGATCTGGAAGGGGCCCGCGTCGAAGTCGCTGACTCGGCTACGCTGACGGCCTCTGGTACGATCGATCTGGACCAAGATGGCAATGCAAGCGCCATCGATATCTTGAATGCGGATGCCGTCGATAACGATTTCGATCGGTTGACATCCGGTTCTCCAGATGCGGTCGACGGGCTTTTCATCAACGCCGCTGGGCAGACGGTCACTGTGGTCGACGAGAATGCGATCGCATTGGGCGCAGTTGACGCAGGAAGCCTTAATGTTGGCGCTGGCGGATCTGTCACGGACGTGTCCGGTCAGTCGATTTCGGTTTCTGGTGCAACCTCGCTCGTAGGCTTCGACGATCAGGGTGATGCCAGCCTGCTGAACGATGAGTTCTTCGACATCGCGCTGGACAACGGTGTGCATGACTTCACGGGGACGGTGA
>ERZ1740062.374-NODE-374-length-26488-cov-6.869254_pt1 | contig 26488 bp, 23 predicted proteins | sample MGYA00581741_ERZ1740062 | MGnify/ENA primary metagenome ERZ1740062 (study PRJEB43018, sample SAMN04849747) | marine metagenome | isolation source: floating plastic debris | place: Pacific Ocean | collected 2008-09-01 | study: EMG produced TPA metagenomics assembly...
AGAGCGCGGCGGTCAGGGCGTAGGTGAAGGCGTAGACCCGCTCGGTGTCGATGCCCATGATCTTGGCCGCGCGCGGATCTTGCGCCGTCGCGCGAATCGCTTGGCCCATGCGGCTCTTCTTCATGAAAACGATGACGCTGGCGGCCAGCAGGACGCACAGACCAAAGGAGATCAGCTTGATGTCGGCGACCGTGACGAGGCCGTCGAACAGTCGGCTGGTGCCGAAGCCCGCGTCCGCTGTGCGCACTTCGGGACCGTAGGCCAGGTTCAGGGCCTGCTGCACCACGAGGGCAATGCCGAAGGTTGCCAGCAGAGAAGTGAAGAGGTCGCGGGTGATCACCCACTTGATGACCAGCAGGTAGACCACCCAACCGAACACGAACATCAGCCCGAAAACGATCGGCAGCGAGAGAACGGGGTGAATGCCGAAGGTGCCGAGGTGCCAGGTGAAATAGCCGCCCATGATGACGTACTCGCCCTGGGCGAGGTTCTTCACGTTCATGACGCCCCACACCAGGGCGAGGCCGTAGGCGGCGAGCACGAAGACGGCACCGACGAAGAGGCCGTCCAGCAGCAGCTGTACGTTGAGCACAGGCGCCAGCTGCGTCAGCAGATCGAGGTTGTCGAGCATGTGAGTCCTTCGCCCATCTATCCCGGTTAAAGGGGGAAAATCACTTGCCCCCGCCCTTTAACGGGGCGGGGGCAAGGGGGCGAAACCTCAGTACATCGCCTCGCGTGGCCAGACGAGCTTGTGCGAGGCGTATTTGGAGGGCGCGACCACGACGTAGTCGCCGTCCTGGATCTGGCGCAGCACCATCGGCTTGGCGATGTTGTTGCCGGCCTCGGAGAACCTGACCGGGCCGTAGAAGGTCTCCATGTCGGTCGCCGCGATGGCGTCGCGCACCTTCTTCGGATCCAGCGAGTTGGCCTTCTCGAAGGCTTCCTTCCAAACGATCACCGCCGCGGAGGCCTGGGCCGCCTGGTAGGGCACGGTGGTGTAGCCGTCGAAGGTATCGATGAAGAGCTTGTGATAGTCGGCGGCAGAGCCGAAGTACTCGTCGGAGTAGCTCAGCGTCTCGGCCCATTGGGTCGGGCAGAGGTAGCCGTCGGCCGCCGGGCCGAACTGATCGGTTACCTTGGCACCTTCGCAGTGGGTCATGGCGACCATCGGCACCTCGACCTGCAACTCCTTCATCTGGCGCGCCGCGGTGACGGCCCCCTTGTTGTGGCCGGAAACCACCAGCAGGTCGGGCTTCAGCGCCTTCACCTTGGTGAGCGTCGCCGAGATGTCGGAAAGGTCGGCCGGCATCTTGTCGTCGATGACGGCCTTCATGCCGTGCTTCTTCATCTGCTCCATCACGCCGGCCCGCACGTCCAGCGAGAAGGCATCGTTCTCGAAGACCATGGCCACGCGCACCTCGGACGGCTTCTTGCCGTTTTTCTCGGCGACCTCGGCGGCGAGGTCGATTGCGCTGGAGAGGTACTGCTCGGAGGTCGACAGCACCGCGAAGAGGTACTTGTAGCCTTTGTTGAACAGCGCGCGCGAGGCGCCTTCGGCCTCGACCATCGGTACCTGGTATTTCTCGGTCACCGGCGCCGCGGCGATGGTGGTTGCCGAGCTGTAGGGGCCGAGGATGTATTGGACGCCGTCCTGCTCGATCAGGCGCTCCAGCAGCTGCGCGGTGCGCGCCGGCGTGGACTCGTCATCATAGTATTTGACCGCCAGCTTGTACTGCTTGCCGTCGATGGTGACGCCGCCTTTGTCGTTGATGACCTTGATCGCGAGATCGTAGCCGTTCTGGGTGTCGACGCCGTTGGAAGAGTACTTACCGGTCAGCGAATTGGCCGATCCGAGGACAATGGTGTCGCCCTCGACCTTGGCGTTCGCGGCGCCGGCGGCGATCAGGCCGGCGGCCGCACCGGCCAGCGCGAACCCGCGAAGCGCCCGAGCCAGGGCGGGTTTTGCTGACACTTCTGGCATGTAAAATGAAGTCATTTTCAGGCCTCCCTCATTCCCGGCAGATGTTCTGCCTAGTTCGTTTCTGCAGCTTTGCTAGTGCAGTTGTGGGTGAATAATAGAGGGGTGGCTGACCGGCGCAACCCTCGCGACTGCAAGCCGGGGCGCATTGCACCGCAAACGGGCGGGAGGCGCTTTTTTCCAGTGTGTTACCGGAAACGATTGTGCAGGCGCACCCGCGACCTCTGCGGGTGTTTCCCGCGGCTGCTCTATGATGGGAGGCGAGGCCGCAAAGAAATCGGGGGACCGCTTGCGGCGGTGCCCTCTTAAGGCAGGAAGCAGACCGACGCCTGACCCCTGTAACTTGGCCCTGTAGCCTGATCCTGTAAAACGAACCGCGCGGCACTCGGGTCTGCTTTGCGCATTCGTCCGCCATGGGTCCCCCCATGTCGGGCCGCCGTTGCCGGTCGCAGGCGGGACTTGCGGGGCCTTGCAAGGGCGGCCCCGATGGGGCATCGCTAAGCTTAAAGGTGTTCCAGCCGTCGTTCAGGAGGCGGGTGTTCAGGAGAGGTGCCCATGGCCGGCGAGCCCAGACCCATCATCATCGATACCGATCCCGGGCAGGACGATGCCATCGCCATCCTGCTGGCCCTGGCGTCGCCCGAATTCGACGTGCTGGGTCTGACGGTGGTGGCGGGCAATGTGTCCCTCGGTCTGACCGAGCAGAACGCCCGCAAGGTCTGCGAACTGGCCGGGCGCCCGGAGGTGAAGGTCTTCGCCGGCTGCGCGCGCCCGCTGGTGCGCCGCCCCGTCACGGCGGAGGCGGTGCACGGCAAGACCGGCCTGGACGGGCCCGACCTGCCGGCGCCGACCATGCCGCTGCAGAAACAGCACGCGGTCGACTGGATCGTCGACACCCTGCGGGCGGCGCCGGCCGGCAGCATCACCCTCTGCACCCTGGGGCCGCTGACCAACATCGCCACCGCGCTGATCAAGGCACCGGACATCGCCCCGCGCATCGCCGAGATCGTGATGATGGGCGGCGGCTTCTTCGAAGGCGGCAACACCACCCCGGCGGCGGAGTTCAACATCTACGTCGATCCCCACGCGGCCCACGTGGTTTTCACCTCGGGCATCAAGCTGACCATGCATCCGCTCGACGTGACCCACAAAGCCCTGATGACCAAGGCCTGGATCGACTCGCTGCGCGACCTCGGCAGCCGCACCGGCGACGCAGCGGCGGCCATGCTGAGTTTCTACGAGCGCTTCGACATGGAAAAATACGGCGCCGAGGGCGGCCCGCTGCACGATCCCTGTGTGCTGGCCTACCTGCTGCAACCGCAGCTCTTCGCCGGCAAGGACTGCAACGTGCAGATCGAGACCGCGTCGGAGCTGACCATGGGCATGACCGTGGTCGACTGGTGGGATGTGACGCCGCATCCGGCCAACTGCCGGGTCATCAATGCCATCGACGCGGGCGGCTTCTACGCGCTGATCCGCGAGCGCCTGGCGCGGCTCCCCTAAAGGCCCAAGGTCAAACCAGTGCGGACGCGCTTCATCGGCAGCGAAATCTACCGCCGCTCGACCTACGGCGGGCGGCATCCCCTGGCGATCCCGCGGGTCTCCACCTGCATGGACCTCTGCCGGGCCCTGGGCTGGCTGCCCGGGGAGGTTTATATCGACAGCCCGCGGGCGACGCCGGCGGAACTGGCGCGGTTTCACGACCCGGTTTACATCGACGCGGTCCAACGGGCCGAGGCCGACCAAGGCCTGCCGGCGGAGGAGCAGGCTCGCTTCAACCTGGGGCGTAACGGCAATCCGATCTACCCGGAGGTGTTCCGCCGCCCGGCCACTGCCTGCGGCGCCTCGATCCTGGCGGGGCGGACCCTGGCGAACGCGCCGGGCGTGATCTACAGCCCGGCCGGCGGCACCCACCACGGCCGCCCGGACCGCGCCAGCGGCTTCTGCTATTTCAACGACCCGGTGCTGGCGATCCTGGCGCTGCTGGACGGCGGGATCGAGCGGGTCTTCTACCTGGACGTCGACGCCCACCACGGCGACGGCGTGCAGGATGCGTTCCACGACGACCCGCGGGTGTTCACCCTGTCGATCCACGAAGACGCGCGCTGGCCGATGAAGGGTGAGGGGATCGGCAGCGCCGGCGACCGTGCCGGTGGGATGGCGCGCAATCTGCCGGTGCCCGAGGGCTTCAACGACAGCGAGATGGATTTCCTCATGGAAGCGGCGGTGCTGCCGCTGATCGGCAGCTTCGCGCCGCAGGCGGTCGTACTTCAGTGCGGCGCCGACGCCCTGGAGGAAGACCCGCTCAGCAAGCTGGCGCTGTCCAACGGCGCCCTGTGGCGGGTGGTGGCGCGGGTGAAGGATCTGGCGCCGCGCGTCCTGGTTCTGGGCGGCGGCGGCTACAATCCCTGGTCGGTCGGCCGCGCCTGGGCCGGTGTCTGGGCGACCTTGAACGATTTCGCGGTGCCCGACCGCCTGCCGCCCGCGGCCGAGGCGGTGCTGCGGGCGCTGGCGTGGCGCCACAGCCGGGGACGCAACCCGCCGGACGCCTGGTTCACCACCCTGGCCGATGCGCCGCGCCCAGGGCCGCTGCGCGATGCCGTCCGGGCCCTGGCCGTGTCAGTGACGGCACCGTGACACCCTTGTTCGGGGCGACATTGGGAGATACATCTAGCGCCATGAAAAAACTCCTCATCCTCCTGTTCCTGGCCGTGGCCGCCTGGAGTGCCCCGGCAGCGGCGCAGGGCGGCCTGGCCACCTTCGGTACCGGCACGCTCAGCATCGAAACGGCGGCGGGCAAGACCCACGACTTCACGGTAGAGGTCGCCGAGACGCCGGAGCAGCGCGCTCAGGGCCTCATGTTCCGCCGTCAACTGGCGGCGGACGCCGGCATGCTGTTCCTCTTCGGCAGCATGGAAGAGCGGGCGATGTGGATGAAGAACACGCTGATCCCGCTGGATATGCTGTTCATCGATGACGGGGGGAAGATCGTGCGGATCGAGGCGCGCACCGTGCCGCACTCACTGCGGGCCATCGTGTCGGGCGGCCCGGTTTCCGCGGTGCTGGAGCTGAATGCCGGAACGGCGTCCCGTCTGGCCATCGAACCCGGCGACCGGGTCCGCTATCCCGCCTTCAAGTAAAGGTCGGGCAAGTAAAGGTCGGGCAAGTAAAAGTCTGGCAAATAAGGGTCGGACAAGCCGAGTTCAGGCGAGCTCCGAAAAAACCAACCGTCCCAAGATGCTCCGGGCAAAAGGCCCCGAGTGCATCGACCTCGATATAGAGTCTCGGGTTCGGCTGCTGCCGGTTCTTACGCTTCCGGGTCGATCGAGGCCTGCTGCATGGCCTTCCAGCCTTCGCCGGCGGCCACGAGGCAGCTCATGCCCTGGGGCGTGGTGACGATGATCGACCAGGTCGTGCCGTTGCCGGTGGTCAGCACTTCGACGAGACCGCCGTTGTGGGTGACACCGAGAGCGACGGGCTGCTCTTTGTACTTCTTCTGCAGAACCTGCAGTACCGAGTCTCGCTGATCACACTGAGGCTGCGCCATCGCTACGCTGGTGCTAACGAGGGCGAGTCCAGCGCCGAGCGCTAAAATCTTCCACATGATAAGCCTCATCTTCAGTTGCCTGTCAGCGAAACGACTTCGCCGATGTGACAAGCTTTTCACGGGGGGATGAAGATGCTGTTAACGTCCGCTTAAGCATCAGTTAATGGCGGTATTTAGTTTTGATTATAAAGGCTAGCGCGATCGATTATGTTCGGGCTGCTCAAAAATTGCGCCGGCCAAGACGCAGCTGCTAACCCGTTGACCCGCTGTATGCTTCGCGCCGCACCGTGATAGGAATGCGTATCGCCGATTCGTCCGCTCAGCCGCGGCGAATGCGTTACCGCACCATCCGGCAATTCGTTACCGGCGGGGTAAAATCTACAGCAGCTTGCCTTCGAAGGGGTGGCGGCCGTCGCGGTCTTCGATCTCCACTACCCAGACATCGGGGTCCCGTTTCACCGCCCGCTCGATGTAGGCGTCGGCCTCGGCCTCGGGCACCAGTGCGCCGGCCAGCGCCGGCATCCAGGCGATGGCGCCCTCCATGTCGCGGGTCTGGCTCAGCACCTTCACGCCGGCGGCGAGCTGGTTGATCTTGAGGATCAGCATGCCGCTGTTCTTCTCGCCGCGGTGGACCACGGTGGCCGGAATCCCGTCGACGATGCAGCGCTTGATGTGCGCCTTGATCCACAGCTCGGCGGGCAGACGGCCCTCTTCGCCGAACATCAGATCTGCTCTTTGGTCTTGAGGAAGCGCAGCTCCGGATAGTCCTCGGCGGCGCGGTCCAGATGCCAGGCATTGCGCGCCAGGAACACCGGGGCGCCGGTGTGGTCGGTGGCCAGGGCGCCCTGGGTGGCGTCCATGAAGCGCTTCAGCTTCAGGGGATCGTCCGCTTCGACCCAGCGCGCGGTGTGCAGGGAGGTCGGCTCGAAGCGCACCGGCACCTCGTATTCGGTGCGGATGCGGTCGGCCAGCACGTCGAACTGCAGCGGCCCGACCACGCCGACGATCCAGTCGGCGCCGATGTTGGGCTTGAAGACACGCGCGGCACCTTCCTCGGCCAGCTGCTGCAGGGCACGGCCCAGGTGCTTGGCGCGCAGCGGGTCGACCGGGCGCACCGCCTGCAGGTATTCCGGCGCGAAGGAGGGGATGCCGGTGAACTTCAGATCCTCGCCCTCGGTCAGGGCGTCGCCGATGCCCAGGTTGCCGTGGTTGGGAATGCCGATGATGTCGCCCGGCCAGGCTTCTTCCGCCAGCTCGCGGTCGCGGGCCAGGAACAGCACCGGGTTGTGCACGTTGATCAGCTTGCCGCTGCGCGAATGCTTCAGCTTGGCGCCGCGCTTGAAGTGGCCCGAGCAGAGCCGCAGGAAGGCGATGCGGTCGCGGTGGTTGGGGTCCATGTTCGCCTGGATCTTGAACACGAAGCCGGTGACCTTTTCCTCGGTCGGCAGGACCTCGCGGGTCTGCGCCGGCTGTGGGCGCGGCGGCGGCGCCATGTCGCCGACGCCCTGCAGCAGTTCGCGCACCCCGAAGTTGTTCAGCGCCGAGCCGAAGTAGACCGGCGTCATGGTGCCTTCCAGGTAGGCCTTGCGATCGAAGGCCGGGCAGAGCTGGCGCACCATCTCGACGTCCTCGCGCAACTGGGCGACGGCGTCGGCGGGCAGCAGCGCGTCCAGCTTCGGGTCGTCGATGCCCGAGCAGGACTCGCCCTCGGCGCCCATCTTGGTGCGGCTGCGCTCGACCAGCAGCAGGCGGTCGTGCAGCAGGTCGTAGCAGCCCAGGAAGCTGCGCCCCATGCCGATCGGCCAGGACGCCGGGGTGACGTCCAGCGCCAGGCGCTGCTCCACCTCGTCCAGCAGTTCGAAGGGGTCGCGGCTTTCGCGGTCCAGCTTGTTGATGAAGGTGATGATCGGCATGTCGCGCAGGCGGCAGACCTCGAACAGCTTCAGGGTCTGCGCCTCGATGCCCTTGGCGGCGTCCAGCACCATCACCGCCGAGTCCACCGCCGTCAGGGTGCGGTAGGTGTCTTCGGAGAAGTCTTCGTGGCCCGGCGTGTCCAGCAGGTTGAAGGTCTTGCCGTCGTAGTCGTAGGTCATCACCGACGAGGCGACGGAGATGCCACGCTCGCGCTCCACCTTCATCCAGTCGGAATGGGCGCGCCGCTGCTCGCCACGCGCCTTCACCGCCCCGGCCAGCTGGATCGCGCCGCCGAACAGCAGCAGCTTTTCGGTCAGCGTGGTCTTGCCCGCGTCGGGGTGGGAGATGATCGCAAAGGTGCGCCGCCGTGCGACGGCATCGGAAAGCTGGGTCATACTCTAAGTGGGTTTGAGGGCGTGGGCTTGAGGGCTCGGTCGGGGCCTGAACTACCCGGAAAATGGGGCTTCGGAGCCGATTCTACAAGCGGAAGGGGGGTAATGGGCCCTGTCCGCCACGCTCCGGCCCGGGCTTATAGCCGGGCAACGCGGACTTGTCGATGGCCCCGCCTTCTGGGAGGGCTTCCTGGGAGTGCCTTCTGCGAACGGGCCGAGCGGTGACGCCCCCTTTGTGTCCATTGAAGGCTGTCGTGCCGGGTGGCACTCTCAAGGGCAGGTCGTTGCGGGCTAAGACAGGCAAGGAAGCAAGGGCAGCGCGGGAAGGGGACGTGCTCACCATCGAACTGGATCTTGGCCGGGTGAACCGGGCGCAGGAGGGTTATCTTGCCCTGGGGACCCGCTATGGCGCCCGCTTTGCCGCGCGGGTGATGACCTTGCGCAATGCGTTGCAGTCTCTGGGCCGGCGGTTCGGCCAGCGTCAGAACGCCGCGCTGGAGCGGGAGGGAGCACCGATCCTGGCGGACGGCCGGGAGGCGACCTTGCAGGCGGCGCTTTTCGGACCGGCGGCGACGCAGGACTGGCCGAAGCGCGCCGCGGCCATCCTGCACGGCCTGCACCTGCCGGCGCAAAGGCTGCTGCCGGCCGAGGCCTGTTGCCCCGGCGGGCCGGATTGGGCCGATCTCGACGGCGACAGCTACCTGACCCAACTGGACGATGGGCCGCCGCAGGCGCGCGAACTGGGCGATACGACGGCCCTCGTCGTCTATCTGGCCCCACTGAATCAGCTCCGCATCCTCTGGATCGGGGCCGAGGCCGACTATGGGCAGGCCGTGGCGGCGCTGATGCAGGAAACCGGGCAGGGGACCGACTGGCGGTCTGTAGTACCAGAGTATGCAGACTGGCTGGAACGGGCCTGCCGGGCGGCGGCCGGGCCGACTTGACATTTTCCATCATTTGTTGTTGAATTAAACAACAGTCGTTCCCAAGTTGAGGAATGCGGCAGGTCTCCCGCCCGGGCGGTTCCGGCGGCAGGCGCGCCGAAAGGAGGACCAGTCATGGTGATGCAATCATGGTGATGAAGGACACGATCGGATTCTCGACGGTGGGCAAGGTGCTGCGCGGATTGAAACCGGAGCTGCACGATGATGGCCTTGGCGTGGACTCCGATGTCGAGGCGTTGCGCCAGGCGGCGCGCATCGTGGCCCGCGCGGAGGTTGCCGATGCGGTAACCGAGGCGCTCAACAGCTATGAGGGTTCCTTGCGCGACCTGCAGAAGGCCAGCGGCCTGGACCCTGCTTTCGTCTCGAAGCTTGCCAACGGCAAGGTCAACAAACAAGGGGCGACGGTGGCCTCGCTGGCGCAGATCGCGCTGGCGATGAACAAGTCCCTGAAGATCGTCATCGAATAGCGGCCGCGCGATGAGCTGCGAGACACTCCTGAATTGGATCGGATGGATCGCGGATCTCATGCTCGCCGTGGCGGTGCTCTATGTCACCGTGCTGGCGCTCTACGGCTGCCTGCTGGAAGCCCAGGCGGAAGGCATGCCCGAGGGCGAAGATCGGATCAAAAAGTTCAATGACGCCCGGACCTACTACGCCCTCGCGAGCCTGGCGAAACCCTGGGTCCTGATCCTGATCCTGCTGGGCACCCTGGGAAAGCTCGTGGTCGGCTGGTATCACGCCCCCTGGTAGCCGCGTCACCGCGCAACGTCTTGCGGTTGTCCTGCCGGCCGATTGTCGTGCTGGCGCTGCAAAGCGCGGCGTGCTAGCCCTTTCAAATCACTCACGAAAGGGCGAATCGACATGGCCTCGCTGACTTCCTGGTCTCCCCACGTCCTCAGTCTGCTGCGGGTCGCCTCCGGCGCCGCCTTCATGGCCCATGGCACCATGAAGTGGCTGAACTTTCCGCCCAGTGCGATGAACGTCACGCTGACCTCGCCGCCCGGCGCCGCCGGCATCATCGAGCTGGTCGGCGGCGCGCTGCTCGTGCTCGGCCTGTTCACGCGTCCGGTGGCCTTTATCTGCTCGGGCACCATGGCCGTCGCCTATTTCATGGCCCATGCGCCGAAGAGCTTCTTTCCTGTGCTTAATGGCGGCGACGCGGCGCTGCTCTACTGCTTCGTGTTCTTCTACCTGGTCTTCGCCGGCCCCGGCCCCTGGTCGCTGGACGCCATCATCCGCAAGAAAAACTAGCCGGGTTCAGGCGGAAGCGCGGATCTCCGCCAGCCCGCGCTTTTGCCGTCCCTGGGCGTCAAAGTTTTCGGGCGCCAGCCAGGCCTGGAAGGCGGCGTTCAGCGGCGGCCATTCGCTGTCCAGGATCGAGAACCAGGCGGTGTCGCGGTTACGGCCCTTGTACATCGTTGCCTGGCGGAAGATGCCCTCGAAGGTGAAGCCGAGGCGCCGGGCGGCCTTGCGCGAGCCGGCGTTCAGAGCATCGCACTTCCATTCATAGCGGCGGTTGCCCAGTTCGTCGAAGGCGCGGGCCATCATCAGATACATCGCCTCGGTGGCGGCCGGCGTTTTCTGCAGCGCCGGGCTGAAGTTGATGTGGCCGACCTCGATGACGCCCACGGCGGGTTCGATGCGCAGGTAGCTGGCGACGCCCAGGGCTTTGCCGCTGACCCGGTCGACGATGGCGTGGAACAGGGGATCGGCACCCCGGCAGGTTTTCTCCATCCAGGCGCGCAAGTCGGCCAGGGCCGCGAAGGGGCCGTAGGGCAGATAGGTCCAGATACGGTCTTCGCCGTCGGCGCTGAAGGCGGCGAAGAGGTCTTCGGCGTGGCGGTCGGGATCGAGCGGTTCGACGCGACAGAACCGGCCGTCCATGGCGGTGCGCGGCGGGGCGGGACGCGGCGTCCAGTTGGGCATCGGCAGGCCGATGGGCTGGCCCAGGTCGTTGCCGAGGGCTTCGTGGTCGAGCGGATCGTAAAGGGCGGTCATGGCGGTTCCGGCGTAAAGATAGGGCAGAGGAGGGGAAGTGTTCCCCTCATGCCGACGAGCGGTCCGCCCGGCAAGGGCCAAATGGGAAAATCGCGGGGGTCCAGTTAGTCCTCGGCCGCGTGCGGCGCCGAGGCGAGCTTCAGGAAGATCCGGTCCTCGCGGCGGATGAACTGCTCCTGCTGGGCGAAGCGGTAGTTCTCCTGGCCCAGGGGATCGGCGGCGAGGCGGGCGCGATAGGCCTCGTAGGCGGCCAGGCTGTCGATGCTGTAGACGCCGTAGGCGGTGGTGGCCGAGCCCTCGTGCGGCGCGAAGTAGCCGATCAGCCCGGCGCCGCAGCGCGGAATGGCCTGGCCCCAATTGCGGGCGTAGGTCTCGAACTGGGCCTTCTTGCAGGGGTCGATCTCGTAGCGGATGAAGCAGGTGATCATGGCTGGCTCTCCAGGGTGGGTGGCCACGTCTGGATAGCCGATCCTGGCCCCGCCAGGCTTCGTCTGCCGTCGAAGTATGGGCGTTGGACTTAGAGGGTCAGCTCTGGCGGTTCGTCAGCGTCGTCCTCTTCGATAAAGGATTTCAGAGGGGCCGTTAACGTCCACACGAAGTGGTCGCTCTCATAATCCACCGTCACCTTGCCGCGAAACGCCGACGCCGCGTGCCTCTCGATGATCTGCGATCCGAACCCCTTTTCCGTAGGGGGCGAAGGCGGGGGGCCGCCGGTTTCCCGCCAGGTGAGGTTTAACTGGGGCGCAACTGTCTCTGCCCCGGAAACCTCTCCCGGAATTTCGCCGGAGATTTGCCCGGAGATTTCCCCCGAGATTTCCCCCGAGATTTCCCAGGCAATCAGCAGGTGACCGGTCGGGACCGAAAGGGCGCCGTACTTCATGGCGTTGGTGGCGAGTTCATGCAGTACCAAGCCAAGATTGTGAACCGCCTCGGACTTGATTTCGAAGTCCTCGCCCCGCATTTCGAGCTGCTCCGGCGTTGCGAGGAAGGTCGCGAGGTGATTTGCGATGAGGCGTTTGAACGGAACTCTGCTCCACTGTTCGGAGGTCAGCAGGTCGGTCGAGCGGCCGAGCCCGGCGATGCGCTCTGTAATGTCCGCCTGAAAGTCTTCTATCGACTGACTGCGGCGGCCTGTCTGGTGGATCATTGCCTGGGTAATGGCCAAGAGGTTCTTGGTGCGGTGCGCCAGCTCGCGCAGCATGAGGCGTATCCTGTCTTCTGCATGGCTGCGGTCCACCGAGGCGGCGGAGAGAGCCTTGGCGACCCGGTCGAGTTCGATGATCTGACTGTTCACCGGGGCGACCATGTTGCCCTGTCCGACCTGTTCGGCCATGTCCGCGATGCCCTGCACGGAGACCCTCAATTGCCGGGCCAGAAACATCGCGATGCCGACGGCCAGCGACAAGAGCGCGATACCGCCGAAGATGAGCTGGCGCCAGGTGGTGAGTATGGAGGCCTGTGCCGTGGCGACGGGGCCCCAGACGATGGCTGTCCAGGACCAGTCCTTGAGTTTGGTGTAGGCGATGAGTTTTTGTTCGGAATCGACAGCACCATAGATCACGCCGCTGGTCCGCACCAAATCGGCCGGCAGTTCGTGTTCCAACACCGTACTGTGGCCTATATCCTTGTTGCTGGAGGCCACGACCCGGCCGGCACCGTCAAGCACCGCCGCCGACCAGCCGTCAGGCAGCCCCGAGGTCAGGGCAAGCTGGGCGATTTCGTCGGCGTTTTTGGTCAGCACCAGGGCGGCGCCGTTGGACGACAGTTCCGACGGCAGCGGCAGGGTTACGTTGAAGACCCATCGTCCACTCGTTGCGCCCACAAAGACGTCGGATACCTCGGTTCGGCCCGATTCCAGGACCGAGTCGACCGCCGCCATGTTTGCCGTCTTTCCCAACGGCGTGGCGAAGGGAACCCGTGTATTCAGGCGCTGCTGGCCGTCCTTGTCGATCAGGATGACGAACAGCGAGCCGTCGCGCAGCGCCGCCTGGGCGCGGCCGTGAAAGGCTTCCAGGTCGCCAGCATCGAGCTCCGGAGACGTCACCAGCAGCCGTAGCGTGGTCGACATCTCTTGCAGCACCCGGCTGACGGCGGTGCCCATCAACTGGGCCTCGCGCACGGCGCGTGTTTCCAGGGCGACGCGCTCGTTGCTTTGCAATTGGGCCAGCAGCAGGGCCACAAAGGCGAGCACCGGCAACGCAATCGCGCATACCATAAGAACCAGATAGAAGCGGATCGATGCCCGGGGCAGGCGCCTGCGCAGCCCCATTTTGGCGACAATGTCCGGCCGGCGATATTTCACTGAAACTGCGAGCTATCCCTGTCGAGAGGATTGGAAACTCAATTATTTGGCCCAATACATTACTGGATTGGCGGAGAAAAGCACTCTGAATGCGTGACAGCGGCCGATCGGGCCCCACGACGCGGTTCTTGCAGGCCGGCGGCCCGGCGGCCTATCCTGCCGCCTGTCTCAACGGGGTGCCCAAAAAGGGGCTGAGAGACCGGGGCGGCGGCGCCGCAATCCGGACAACCCGATGAACCTGACCCGGGTAATGCCGGCGGAGGGATTTGAGCGACCGGCCTTTTCGCCCCAGTCTCTCAAAATCCGCCCCGCCCATTGGCCCCAATGGAGCGACCGATGCGCTTTTCGACCCTGCTGACCGCCACCCTGATCTGCTGGGTGCCGCTTTCCGCGGCTGCCGCCGACAGGACCCTGACGGTCTACACCTACGACGCCTTCATTTCCGAGTGGGGGCCGGGCCCGGCGATCAAGCAGGCCTTCGAGGCCGAGTGCGGCTGCACCTTGGAATTCGTGGCGCTGGATTCCTCCATCGGTGTGCTGAGCCGCCTGCGGCTGGAGGGCGAGAGCAACAAGGCCGACGTGGTGCTGGGCCTCGACCTCAACGTTCTCGCCGAGGCGAAGGCAACCGGGCTGTTCGCCGCCCACGGCGTGACGGCCGAGGATCTGGCGCTGCCGGTCGCCTGGACCGACGACACCTTCCTGCCGTTCGACTACGGCTACTTCGCCTTCGTCTACGACACCGAAACCTTGGCGAGCCCGCCCAAAAGCCTGAAGGAACTGGTCGAAGCGCCCGACGACCTGAAGATCATCCTGGAAGATCCGCGCAGCTCGACTCCGGGCCTGGGCCTGCTGCTGTGGGTGCGCTCGGTCTACGGCGACAAGGCGCCGGAGGCCTGGGCGAAGCTGGCGAAGAAGACGCTCACCACCACCAAGGGCTGGAGCGAGGCCTATGGCCTGTTCCTGAAGGGCGAGGCGCCGCTGGTGCTGAGCTACACGACCTCGCCGGCCTATCACATGATTGCCGAGGACGAGCAGCGCTATCAGGCCGCCGGCTTTGCCGAAGGCCACTACATGCAGGTCGAGGTGGCGGCGATGACCAAGTCGACCGACGATCCTGAACTGGCGCAGCGCTTCCTGCAGTTCATGCTGAGCCCCGGCTTCCAGAGCACCATCCCGACGGCGCAGTGGATGTATCCGGTGATCGACCTGCCCGAGGGGCTGCCCGCCGCCTACGACAAGCTGGTGGACCCGTCGAAGCCGCTGCTGTTCCCGGCGGAAGAGGTGGCCGCCGAGCGCAAAGCCTGGGTCGACGAGTGGCTGCAGGCGGTCAGCGAATAGACCTGCGTCGGGTTTTTCGATCATGCCCTGGTGGTTGCCCGCCACATCAGCGCTTTGCGTCGTCGCGGCGGTGGTCGGCGGCGCGCTTGTCGCCCTGGGCGTCGCCGCCCCGGGGTTCGACATCGCCGGCAATCTGGACGACGCCTATCTGTGGCGCGTCGTCTGGTTCACCGTCCTGCAGGCCAGTCTTTCCACGCTGCTCTCGGTGGCGCTTGCCATTCCGGTCGCCCGGGCGATGGCGCGGCGGCAGTTTCCGGGCCGCGGCCTGCTGCTACGCCTGTTCAGCCTGTCGCTGGTCATCCCCACCATCGTCGCCATCTTCGGCATCGCCGCCGTGCACGGCCGTAGCGGCTGGGTGAACGACGTCCTGGTTCTGCTCGGCATCGGACGGGCGAATTACCTCTACGGCCTGACCGGCATCCTGATCGGCCACTGCTTCTTCAACATGCCTTTCGTCGCGCGCATTCTGCTGCAGGCCATCGAGAGCGTGCCGCCGGAAAGCTGGCGGGTCGCCAGCCAGTTCGGCCTGCGCTCGCGCGATCTCTTCCGCCTTATCGAATGGCCGGCCATGCGCACGGTGCTGCCGGGCGTGGCCGGGCTGGTCTTCATGCTGTGCTTTACCTCCTTCGCGGTGGTGCTGACCCTGGGCGGCGGGCCCAAGGCCACGACCCTGGAGGTCGCCGTCTACCAGGCGCTGCGCTTCGACTTCGATCTCGGCCGCGCGGTCACCCTGGCGCTGGTGCAGTTGCTGCTGTGCGGCGCCATCGTGCTGGCCGTTCTGCAGCTCGCGGTGCCCGGCACCACGGCGCTGACCGAGGGCCGCCTCTACGAGCGGCCCGATACCGGCGGGCGCCTCGGCCGCGCGGTCGATGGACTGGCCCTGCTGCTGACCGGCGCCCTGGTGGTGCTGCCGCTGATCGCGGTGGCGGTTGCCGGGTTCAACGCGACCGCTGCCGAGGTGCTCGCGCGCCCGGCCCTGTGGCACGCCGTCGGCCAGTCGCTGGTCATTGCGCTGTCGGCCGGCACTCTGGCGCTGCTGTTGGGCGGTGCCATCCTGATCTCCAGCCGCAGCCTGCGGCACCGCCTGGGACGGCCCGCCGCGGCGGCGCGGCTGGAGCTTCCCGCCTCGCTGATCCTGGTGGTGCCGCCTTTCGTACTTGCCACCGGCCTCTTCGTGCTGCTGCGCCAGGTGGCCGACGTCTTCGCGCTGGGCATGCCCCTGGTCATCCTGGTCAACGCGCTGATGGCGCTGCCCTTTGTGGTGCGCTTCCTGGGCGGGCCGATGATGGAGGAGGCGCAGCGCCACGACCGCCTGTGCCAGAGCCTCGGCATCGCCGGATGGAACCGCCTGCGCCTCGTCGAGTGGCCGGGCCTGCGCCGTCCGATCGGGCTGGCCCTGGCGGTGGCGGCGACACTGTCGCTCGGCGACCTCGGCGTCATCGCCCTGTTCGGCAGCCAGGACTTCGCCACCCTGCCGCTGCTGCTCTACCAGGCCATCGGCGGTTTCCGTATGACCGAGGCGGCCGTCATCGCGGCGCTGCTGTCGCTGCTCTGCCTCGCCCTGTTCCTGGTCATCGAAGGCGGCCTTGGCGGCCTCGGCGCGTTCAGGGGTCTTCGGCGGCACCGTCATGTCTGAGGCGCCGCTGCTGCAAGTGGAGGCCCTGTCCTTTCGCTACGAGGACATGACGATGGTCTTCGACCTCACCCTGGGGCGCGGCGACTGCCTCGCCGTGCTGGGGCCGAGCGGCGCCGGCAAGTCGACCCTGTTGAGCCTCATCGCCGGTTTCGAGAAACCATTGGCCGGACGGGTGGTGATCGCCGGGCAGGACGTCACCGCGCGGAAGCCGGCGGACCGCCCGGTGACCAGCCTGTTCCAGGAGCACAATCTCTTTGCCCACCTGAGCGCCGAGGAGAACGTCGGCCTGGGCCTCGATCCCGGCCTGCGCCTCGATGCGGCTCAGCGGCGGGCGGTGGCCGAGGCACTGGCCCGCGTCGGTCTGGGTGATTTCGGCCGGCGGCACCCGGCCCAGCTCTCCGGCGGCCAGCGTCAGCGCGTCGCCCTGGCGCGCAGCCTGGTGCGCGACCGTCCGCTGTTGCTGCTGGACGAGCCGTTCAGCGCCCTCGATCCCGGCCTCAGGCTGGAAATGCTGGATCTGGTGCGCCAGTTGCAGGCTGAGCGCGGCCTGACGGTGGTGATGGTCAGCCACAATCCGCAGGACGCCCTGCGGATCGCCGGCCACAGCGCCTTCGTCTATGACGGCCGTATATTGGCGGCGGGGCCCACCCGGGCTCTGCTGGAGGCGCGTGAACCGGCGGAACTCAGAGCTTTTCTCGGACCGGAGCCGGCCTGAAGTCCGGCTTGGGAAAGAGACCGCGCCGGCAAAAAAGCCGAAGTGCAGGCTTGCCCTACCGCAACTCTTCCCGTTGTTTTAGGTTGGCACCCGGGGGGCGGTCGCCGCGGCGCGGTCTCCGGCCAGAAAAACAATTCCGTGCAAGGTGTTATGGGGTCGGCGCAGAGGAGACGACGGGGACGCGAGTCGACCGGCCGGCCGGTTGGCCGGGCAGCGGCGCAGGCGTTGGCCGTCTTCTGCCTGACCTTTGCCGTGTTGCCCGCGGCGCTGGCCAGGCAGGTGCTGCCGACTGAGTCGGCTGCGGGCGCGGGCGTGCTCACGCGCGCCGACATCGACGCCACCCTGGGCCAGATGGACTCCCTCGGGCGTTTCTTCGCGGCCTTTGCAGTGCGCGACACCAACGGCTTCGCGCAGGAGCGCTGGCGCCGCCTCAGCGTGAACTACCCCGGCACGGCCGAAATCCTGCGCGGACTGCTGGCAGCAGAAAAACTGGTCATCGGCGATCTGCCGGAGGGCCGCAGCAGCGCCATCCTCGACGACGGCCGTATCGTGATCGACGATAGCCTCGACAGCCGCTGGCGGCCCAACCTGCTGCAGGCGGGCGCGGTGGGCGGCGCGGCGGCGCAGCGCCGTGACTACCTGCTGCCGGTGCTGATGCAGGCGTTGGCCCGGCGCCTGCCGCCGCAGGACTGGCCCTGGCTGGCCGACCACCTGCGCGCCGTCGGCGGCTTCGCCGAACTGGCGCAGGATCCGCTGGCACGGCCGTTGTTGGCGCGCTTCTTCCAGGCCAAGGACGCTTACCTCTGGCTCGCCATGCAGCGCATCGGCGAGGGCGATCCGGCGGCCCGTCAGGCCCTGGCCCGACGCCAGATGGAAACCTTCAACGCGATCCGCGCGCTCGCGACAGACATGGCGGCGACCTTCGGGGCGCCGCCGGCCGAGCGGCTGCAGCGCGACTGGTCCGACTACGTCGCCCTGGTCGATGGCTTCGCCGTCACGCGCGGCTGGCTTCTGCTCGACCCGGCGTTGCGCCGGACACAGCTGGGTGAGGCGGCCCGCCGCGACGCCGATGCGGTCGGACAGGCGGCGGCGGAGGTTGTTGCCGCGGCGCCGCGTTCGGCTGTCGCTGCCGCGCGGGTCGAGATCGTGCGGGGCGCCTCGACGACGGTTGCCCCCGACGTTGCCGCGACGCCGCCGGAAAAGCCGGGCGTCACGTTGGAGACGCTGGTGGCCCGGAGCCGGGACGAGATCGCCGACAATCTCGGTGCCCGGCTGCCGCTGGAAACCCTGGCCATGCGACCGGAGCTCGCCGGCGGCGCGCCCAATGCCGCCGCCTTTCGCGTCTTCGCTGCCCGCATCAAGGAAGCCATCGCGGCGCCCGACCCCCGGACGGTGATTGCCGCCCGCGAGGAAGAGCTCGGCGCCGCGCGCCAGGCGGTCTCCAGTCTGCAGGCCCAGGTCGATGCCTTGGTGGGGGCGCTGGAAGACCGCGCCGCCGAGTCGGCACGTCTGGAGGCGGCGCTGGCGGCCGAAAGCACACGCCGCGCCGAGGCGGAGCGCCGGGCGGCCGACGAAGCGGCGGCGGCGCAGGCGCTGGCGGCGGAGATCGCCGTCCGGGCCGCCGATGGGCCTCCTGCTGTGGTTGAGCCGGCGATGCCCGAGCCAGCCGCCGCGCAGGCCCCGGAAGCCGGAAGCCGGGCCGGGAGCCGTACTGGCGACCTGACCGCTATGCTCGCGCGGATCGAACAGCGCCCGCTCTATGCGATAGCGGCCGTCGCCGCGATCATCCTGTTGGGTGGGCTGCTGTGGCTGACCGGACGGCGCCGTGCGGCGGCGCCCGCGCCAGCTCCGGTGCCGCTGCTGCTGGCCGCGTCGCCGGAGGTGCCGGCTGGGGCAACGGCGGGGACGCCCCGGCCCGCAGCGCCTCTGCGGCCGATCATCGAGGTGCCCGAGGACGCCCCGCCAGAAGACGTCCAGAAGGTGCCGCTGAAGCCGGCCCCGCTGTCGCAACCGCTGACCAGCACACGGCCGCTGCCAAAGGGTGCGCGGTTGAAAGTCAATGGCGTGACGCCGCCGACCGCCGCTGCCAGGGCGGCCATGGCCGCCGGTGCGGCCCAACGCCGCGCGACCCGGGCCGTTGGTCAGGGGGGCGGGGCTCGGGAGGCCATGATTCAAGAGGCCGCCACGCAGGCGGCTGCGCTAGGCCGCGAAGCGGACACCGCAGCGCACCCCATCGTGCAGGCCTTGCGCAAGGGCAACCTGCCGCTGTTCGAGCTGCTGTTCGGCGAGTTGACCGATCTGCGTTCGCCGCAGTTGCAGCGCATCGTCTATGGCGGACGCGGCGAAGATCTCGCCATCGTGTGCCGGGCTGTCGGGGTCGACAAGCTGCTGTTCGGATCGATCTTCCTGCTGACCGACCACATGCGCGGTGGCAGCGAGGACGAGCCCGAGCACACGGCGGCGCTGCTGCAGATGTACGACCGCATGCCGCCGGAGACCGCCCAGAAGGTGCTGGCCAAGTGGCAGCGTAATTGGAGCGGTGCGACCCGCAAGAGAGGTACGTCCTGATGGCGGCCAGGGGCAGAGGGGGCGCAGGGGGAGGCAAGGGCGCGAAGTCGGGACGGGGGCGCAAGGCTGCCGCCGCGGCACGCCGGCCGGCGCGTCGCAGACGCTGGTTCGGCTGGTGGGATGCGCTGCCGGCGTCGATGCGGATCTGGTCGCGGCGCCTGGCGATCGCCTTGCTGGTGATCTTCGTCCTCGCGCCGCTCGGGCTTGTTCTGCTTTACCGCTTCGTGCCGGTGCCGGTGACGCCGCTGATGCTGATCCGGCTGGTCGAAGGGCAGGGGCTGGCAAAGGACTGGGTCGCCTGGGAGGAAATCGCTCCGGCGATGCGCCAGGCCGTGGTGGCCTCTGAGGACAACCTGTTCTGCGAGCACAGCGGTTTCGACTGGCAATCGCTGCAGGCCGCCGCCGAAGCCTATGCCGCCGGGGAGCGCGCGGGCGGCGGCAGCACGATTTCCATGCAGACCGCCAAGAACCTGTTCCTCTGGCCGTCGCGCAGCATTCTGCGCAAGGGGCTGGAGGTGCCTTTGACGGCCTCCATCGAGCTGCTGTGGCCGAAGCGGCGCATCCTCGAGGTTTATCTGAACATCGCCGAACTGGGCCCCGGCATCTACGGCATCGAGGCGGCGGCGCAGCACTACTACGATCGTCCGGCCAGCCGGCTCACCCTGGCGCAGGCCTCCCGCCTCGCCGCCGTGTTGCCCAATCCCTTGGAGTGGCGTCCCCAGCCGGCGGACACCTATGTCGCCCAGCGTTCCAGCGTCATCCGCACCCGTGTCCGCCAACTCGGTCCGCTGCTGGACTGCGTGAGCGATTGACCGGTCAGGCGGCTCAACAGCCGCCGGGCGGTTGCATCAGGCCCCAGCCGAAGGTGCTGTCGCGGCCCGGCGCACCGAGATCGCGAGCGACCTCCTGCAGGGTCTGACGGATGCGCTGCGGCGAGGCATCGGGGCTCTGGGTAAGGGCCAGCGCCGCCGCGGCCGAGACGAAAGGCGCGGCGAAGGAGGTGCCGGTATTGTAGCGGCCGCCTTGGCCGCCGCGGGCGCTCCAGACGTCGACGCCGGGCGCCGCCAGGTCGATGTAGTCGCCACGGTTGGCGTCGCGGTAGGGCTGCAGCGAGGCGTCCACCGCGGTCACCGCCAGCACTGCCGGATAGCCGGCGGGAAACACCGGCGCGGCGTTGGGGCCTTCGTTGCCGGCGGCGGCGACCAGCACCATGCCGCCGTCCAAGGCGCGTTCGGCGGTCAGCCGCATGACCTGGTTGCCGGGGCCGGAGAGGCTGAGGTTGACCACCCGCACGCCCTGCTGGCCGAGCCAGTCGATGGAGCGGGCGATGGCGTCGGTGGTGCCGACCACACGGTTGTCCGGCTTCACACTGAAAATCGCCGCCGCGTAGAGACGGGCGGCGGGAAGGAGTCCGCTTGCGTTGCTGTCCGGTGCCCCCACCAGTAGGGCGGCCACGGCGGTGCCGTGGTCGGGCGGCGCGGGTGGAATCCCCGCTGCGATGAAACTTCGCGCCGTGATGGCGCGGCCTTCCAGGGCCTCGTGGGCGGCGTCGACCGCCGTATCGATCAGCCCGACATCGACCGTGGCGGTGCAGCCCGGTCTCGCTTCGGGCCAGCCGACGAGGTTCTTCGCATAGTGCCGCGGCGCCCCGGCAGCCGGGCCGTCCTGGGATGCGGTGCCATCGGGTTCGTAAAGCGTGTTGGCATCGAACAGGATCGTCGGGAAGCTCTGGCGCAGCGCATTGAGGGCCGTCGGCACGTCGACGCCGTTCGGCAGGCCGAGGCGCAGCAGCGCGAAGCCGAGGGTCGGCAGTTCCTGCAGCGAGCGTACCGCATAACCCAGGTTGGCAACCTGCTGGGCGAGGGTCGTGGCATCGGTCAGCGTGCCGGTGATGGCGAGGACTTCGTCGGGGACAAGGTCCGGATCCACGGCAGCGGGGGTCGGCGGCGGCGTGGCTCCCGGCGCGGTTCCGGGGGCCGCGGGAGCGGCGGGAGGCGGCAGACGATCAGCCTGACCCGCCGGGCGAAGGGGTTCGCGCGGGTCCGGCCGGCCCGGACCGGGATTGTTGGGACCGGGATTGTTGGAACTGGGATTGTTGGGATTGGCGCCGCCGGGATTGGCCCCGGCCTGGGGCTGGGCCTGGGCCGGCTTTTCCTCACAGATCTGCACGGGCCGGCCTTGGCCGGACAGCCACTTGCCGCTACGCGTTTCCTGGATGCCCAGCACGTACCACTTGCCGCGCCCCAGCATCTTGTTCTTCGGCACCGTCGCCCGAATGGCCATGTCGGTCCAGGACGACACCGGCAGGGCGACGACAACGTTGGGGTCGCGCAGGACCAGAATGCGGCCGCCGGCGCGCCCCAGCTTGCGGCCCCGTACTTTCAGGCTATCGCCGTAATCGACGCAACCGGTGATGCCGATGCCGACGATCACCGGCTTGGGGGCTTCTTGCGCTTCCACCGCGCGTGGGGCCAGCAGTGCCGCCGCCATCGTGGCAGCAACGGCAAAGCCGCCGAGCAGGCTGACGAGCCGGCAGGGAACCCGGGATGTCCGCGCGGCGGCCATGACGGTCAGTTCCGCTCCGCGAAGGTGACGATCCGGTTGCTGGCCCGCAGGGTGGCGAGGGCTTCCTCGACGGTGGTGCCGGTGGGATCGACCAGGCGCAGGTTGTAGATGCCCAGTGCCGTCGGCCCGTCGGCGATGCTGGCGCCGGCGGATTGCAGCACGTCGCGAATCTGCTGTTCCGTCGCGTCGGGCGCGAAGGTGACCTGCAGCACCGCGGCGTTGCCGGAAGCCGTGGTGACGTCGCTGCCGGGCAAGCCGGTCAGGCCGACCATGACGGCGGCCTGGACCATCACCGCCAGGCAGGCGGCGACCGCCAGGGGGCGCCACCAGTTGGCGACGGTGACGACCTTGCCGGTCTTTCCGTCGCTGCCGCCGGACTGCTGTGTGTCCTGCTTGATTTCGCGCTTAAGGCGCTGCAGGCCGAGATCGCCGGGACTGTTCTCGATGCGCTGTTCCTTGACCTGCTGGCGCAGGGCGCGCAGCAGATCGACTTCGTCTCGGGCGTGGGGGCTGCGTTCCAGGTAGGCCTCGACCTGCTGGCGCTCCTCGGCGCCGAGCGTGTCGTTGACATACCACGGGAGCAGGAGGTCCAGCGCCTCGTCTCTGTTTCCGTTCTCAGCCATCATGACAATCCCATCTCTTTGAGCCCCGCAAGGCACTTCATCAGTGCCTTTTTCGCGTGAAACATCCTGGTCTTCACGGTTCCCTCCGGGCAGCCGACGATGCCGGCGATTTCCCCGTAGGGGAGGTCCTCGAAGAAGGCCAGGTGAACCACGCTGCGGTGCGCTTCCGAGAGTTGATCCACGCAATGCCGCACCTGCTTGGCGTCCTGTGCCGCTGAGAGCGTTTCTGCCGCATCCGGGACGTCGTCCTCCGCCATCTCCGGATCCAGTTCCACGCTCTCGCCTGGTTTGCGCCGCCGGATCCGGTCGATCGTCTTGTGGTGGGCGATGCCTAGAACCCAGGTGCTCACCGACGACCGGCCTTCAAAGCGGCTGGCGTTGCGCCAGACTTCGAACATGACCTCATTGAGTACGTCGGAGGCGTCGAAGGAATCGTTCAATTTGGAACGAATAAAACGGTAAACACGCCCTTCATAGAGACGGTAAAAGGCGTCCAGTGCAGACTGGTCGCCTTTTGCCATCCGGTTCAACAGCTCTCGGTCGTCCTGGGTCACGCGTGGCCCCTGTCACTTGTGGCGCCTCGGGCCCCCCGAGCGCCTAGGGTTTGTGGATTTTCCGGATTGAGCTGGACCCGATCACAGCGCCATTACCATCAATCGCGGTAACCTTCCAGAGGTAGCTCCGGTCGGCGGGCAACTGGGCCAGGGAAGAAGGCGGCAAAACCGCCTCCGTCTGGCCACCGGCGACGAAGATCCCGGCCAGCGGAGCCGGGTCGCCGTCAGGGAGTTCCGGGGCCGCCTGGGCCTGGAGGTTCTGGGCTGGGTCGAGCGGCTCGGCGGGGCCGGCCGGGGTTGCATAGAAGGCGATCCGGTAGGCATCGGCCCCCGGGATCGCGTTCCAGGCGAAATGGGTGTCCGCGTCCAGTACGGCGCCGGGGCGCGGCGCACTGATCAGCACTTGCTGCTGGGCTGCCGGGCTCTGGGCCACAGTCTGGCCCGGCACCGCGGCCGTCACGTAGTACTGCAGCACCGGGGTTTCGTAGGCAAAGCCCGGTTCGACGACGCGGAACCGCACCAGGTGGGTACCTTCCATGGCGGTGGGCAGCGGCGGGCTGGTGATCACGGCGCGGCCACCGCCGCCGATGCCCTGGCGGACCAGGGTGAGGGCGCGGAAGACCGGTGTGCCGGCCGTGGTGCTGCCGTCGGCAACTTCCCATTGGCCGGTGAGCAGGCCGGTGCCGGAGGTGTTCAGTTCGGCAACCACGTGGAGTTCGCTGCCCTTGGACAGAACCTTGCTGCGCGCGTCGTCCCCGAAGGCAAGTTCCAGGCGCTGGACCGCGAATGCGGCGGCGCCTTCGCCGCTCGGTCGCACTTCGAGCTCCGCCGTCTTCGAGATATTGTCGGCGTTGTCGTTGAACTCGCGCTCAAGACGCAGCGCGCCGCCCTGCTTGATCGCGCGATAGATCACCGCCTGTGGCAGCTGCACCACTTCACGGAACTTCACCGTCTCCTGGAAACCCTGCCCCTGAATGTCTTTTGTCAGCGTGCGTGCCAAGGTCGCGACCACGCTGCCGCCGATCCGGATTTTGATGTTTTGGGAAGAAACGGTTGCCGGGCTGGGTGGGTTCACCGCCTCGCGCAAGACCTCCCAGTTCACCGTCACCGTTGCCGGTCCGGTGGCCCCGACGGAGACTGAAGCCGGTGTGCTGTCGGCCGCGATGATGGCGGCCCCGGCTTGGGGCTGAGCCAGGGACAACGTGGCCAGAGACGCGGCCAGTGCGGCGGTCATTCGAAGAAAACGGGCGCCCATTATCTCATTCCTTGCATAGCTGTTGAGCGCAACGGCGTCCCCCATTTTCGCGGTGGCGGATGCTGTTGCTGCCGGTAAGTCGAGCGGCGGTAACCGGCGGTTCAATTCCCTTCACTATGCTTAGGGTTTATAGATCTCCCGCGGCGGGCTGACCCCCAGCAGGGCGCCGTTTTCGGCGATCGCCTTGACGGTCCATTGGTAGCGGCGGTCTCCGGGCAGATGCGCCAGGGTATAGTCCTGCAGGCGGATCGCCGTCAGGGTGCCGGGCAGCACGACCCCGGTCAGCGGCTGCAGCCCTTGGACGCTCTGCGTATCGGGGGCAGGGTCGAGCGGTACCGGGGTCGTGACGACCGTGTCCGCAACCGTCGCTGCCGGGCCCACCGGCGCACCGAAGATTTCCAGCTTGTAGAGATGGGCGCCAGGGATCGCCTGCCAGGCAAAGCGCGTGGTCAGCGTCAGCGGCGTGCCCGGCTGCGGGGCGGTGATCAGCATCAGCCGCGGTTCCTGCTTGTCGGGCAGGGGGCTTTCCGACGTGACGTAGAACTGCAACTCCGGCTCGTCGAAGAAGCTCGTCGGGTCGGTCAGCAGCAGGCGCACGAAACTGTTGCCTTCGAAGCGGGTCGGCAGCGGCGGCGAGGTGATGACGGTGCGGCCGTTGCCGGCGACGGGCTGACGCACCAAAGCCAGGGTCCGGAATACCGGTGTTCCGGACGTGGTCGGCGCCGTGGCGATCTGCCACTCGCCCTGGATCAGGCCGACGCCGCTGGTGCGCAGTTCGGCGATGGCGCGCAGGCGGCCGCCCTTGGGCAGGACCTTGACCCGGGACCCGTCGTCGAAGCTCAGCTCCAGCCGGGCGATGGACAGCGGCTGGGAACCGGGCCCGCTCGGCGTCAGTTGGGTGTTGCCGCTCAGGCTTGCCGGGTTGCCACCGAAGGTGCCGGCGGTGTCCGTGAAGGTGCGCTGGTAGACGATCGGGACCCGGGCCTTGACGGCGCGGAAAGCCACTGCCTGCGGGACGACGAAGGTCTCGGTGAAAATCAGCGACTCGTTGGTGCTGGGCGGGACGCCGGGCGCAAATCGCGAGAGCGTCCGGCTGATGGTGCTGACCGGGGTGCCGTTGACCAGAAGGACGCCACTGGGCGAACTGATGGTGCCGGGATTGGTCGCGGCGGAGCCGCCCAGGCGGACCACCTGCCAGGTCACGGTCACCGTGCTGGGGCCGACGACGGAAATCGGAATGCGGGCTTGTGTCGTGTCGACGCTGACGATACCGGCGATAGCCGGATAGGCCGACAGTCCCGCCATGAGGACGGCGAGGAAGGCGGCAAGCCGGGCCAGAAGGCGTAATCTCATGACATCGCCTCTCAATACGCTACCGGCAGGGACAGGCGAAGTTCGGTAAAGGCCTGATATTGCAGATCGGGCTGGGTATTCTCAAAATCGTCATTGGTGTCCTGGATGAAGCCGGTGAAGGCCAACTGGACGCCCAGCTTGTTGACCTCCGCCTGGCGCAGAGTCCACACGATCTCGCCGTTAAAGCTGTTGGTGTCCGGTGTGTCGCCGTCGCCAAGCCGATGGTTCAAATTATAGGTCAGCGTGGCGTTCAGGGTATCCGGAATTACTGTGATATCGGCGCTCAGCCCGAGATAGAGGGCCTCGTTCCTGTCGCCGGTATCCAGGTCTTCGAACATATCCCACTGCAGGCTGGGCGACAGGGTCAGCCAATCGTCAGCCAACACGTAGGCGCTGAGCCCCGTGGTGTTGTTCAGCGTGTCGCTCATGAGGTCGACGTGATCCGAGAAAGAATAGACCGTGTGCGAGAAGCTCCAGCTCCAGCTCTGGTAGTTCGACCCGGCCGAGAAGGTCGCCGACCGGGTAGTGTTGTTGGCGTCGTCGTCCGGGAAATCGTCGGACGTGTCGATGCGGTCGATCTCGTAGAGCGCCGCCGAGAGGCCGAAGAAAGGCTGGCCGTACCACGGCAGCGAACCGTCTTCGAGGGGCTCGACGAAGGGGGTGTAGGTGCCGTTGAAATAGACGTCGATGTTGCGGTCCGTCGGCAGATAGTCGAGGCCGTCGACGTTGTTCAGTTTATGATCGACACGGACCTGGGCGGCGAACTCGTCCCAGAAGAAATCGGTGAAGATCGAGGTGGTCTCCCG